>Ga0209720_1000508_pt1 | contig 40708 bp, 37 predicted proteins | sample AD_JPNMR3_MetaG_FD_184426 | JGI IMG/M metagenome (GOLD analysis project Ga0209720, IMG submission 184426) | Active sludge microbial communities of municipal wastewater-treating anaerobic digesters from Japan - AD_JPNMR3_MetaG (SPAdes) (version 2) | ecosystem: Engineered > Bioreactor > Anaerobic... | reverse complement strand
GCACTGGATGAACAATTACCCAAGGAGAATATTTGGTTATCGAACTGCGAATGAAATGGCAAAGATTGTGGTCGCTTAAAACAGGGTTCTGTAAGATTTTGTAAGGCAATTAAACTTGCAATTTAAAATTTATGCGAAAATTTACTTTTGCTGTTGAAAAGTTTATTAAAAAATGAGAAAATAGATGTGGCTAAAAAATGCCCCTTATTGCATAATTATATTATTGGTTGCTAAATTTTAAAAGCTTCATGGATTAATTGCAGAATTTCTTTTATAGATACTATAAAGGAATCTTCAAGATGCTTTGAAAGCTTTTTTTCTTGATGGAGCTTAAAAAGGAGGAAAACTTTTAATGGAATGCTTGATGGCAGTCATTCTTGCCGCCGGAGAAGGAAAAAGAATGAAGTCCAAAAAAGCAAAGGTTGTGCATGAAATCCTCGGTATACCTTTGGTTGAATGGGTTTATAGATCGGTAAAAAACGCAGGAATAGATGATGTTGTAGTTGTTGTTGGGCATAAAGCGGAGCAAGTAAAAGAAAAAATGGGAGACAAAGTCCTTTACGCTTTTCAAGAAAAGCAAATGGGAACGGGGCATGCATTAATGCAAGCCCAGGAATACCTGAATGATAAAGACGGTTATGTTGTAGTGCTGTATGGAGATACGCCGCTAATTTCTTCACAAACCATTTCCAATACCATTAATTATCACAAAGAAAGTGCAAATTCAGCCACGATTATTACTGCGGAGCTTGATAACCCTGACGGATACGGCAGGATAGTAAGAAGCGGTGACGGCAGTGTCAAAAAAATCGTTGAGCACAAAGATGCATCTTCGGATGAAAGAAATATAAAGGAAATTAATTCAGGGATATACTGTTTTAATATAAAGGATTTGACGAAAGCTTTAAATGAGCTTGATAACAACAACAGCCAGGGAGAGTACTACCTTACGGACACTATTGAAATACTTATAAACAAAGGCAAAAAGGTCGGAGCAATAAAAGTTCGGGACAACAACGAGATACTGGGTATAAATGACAGAGTCCAGCTTGCCGAGGCAGGCCGGATAATTAGAGACAGGATTATAAGAAGACATATGGAAAATGGAGTTACGATAATTGACCCTGATTCCACATATATTGATGAGGATGTGGAAATAGGCATTGATACGGTGATTTATCCTTCAACAATTATTGAAGGAAAGACTAAAATAGGCGAAGATTGCATAATCGGGCCGGGAAGCAGGCTTGTGAGCGCCCAAATTTCCGACAGAGTAGAGATAAAGAATTCCGTTGTGCTCGAAAGTTCGATAGACGATGATACGAAAGTAGGTCCCTTTGCATATATAAGACCGGGAAGTACGATAGGTAAAAAGGTTAAAATCGGTGATTTTGTTGAGGTTAAGAAGTCTGTAATAGGAGATAAAACAAAAATATCTCATCTTACTTATGTGGGAGATGCCGAAATCGGAAAAAATGTCAACTTAGGATGCGGAGTTGTAGTGGTGAACTATGACGGACAGAAGAAGAACAAGACAATTGTTGGAGACAATGCGTTTGTGGGCTGCAATGTAAATCTGATTTCGCCTGTTGAGGTTAAAAGCAATGCATATGTGGCAGCAGGCTCTACAATTACGGATGAAGTACCGGAAAATTCTCTTGCCATTGCCAGAAGCCGGCAGGTAATAAAAGAGGACTGGGTTGTAAAAAGAGGAATGCTAAGGCAAGAGAAAGATTAAATACGATAAATTTTTTATTATTTAATAATTAATATAATAAAAAGTAAGAAGGGGAACATAAGATGAATTTACATGGGAAGGATATTAAAATTTTTGCAGGAAACTCAAACATGGGATTGGCTAAGGAAATTGCAGAAAAAATAGGTCTTCCGCTCGGGTTGGCAAATGTAGGGAAGTTTAGCGACGGTGAAACTGCAATTAATATTGACGAGGTTGTAAGAGGTTCTGACGTGTTTATTATTCAATCCACATGTCCGCCTGTTAATGACAACCTTGTTGAATTGTTGATTATGATAGACGCTCTTAAAAGGGCTTCAGCGGGCAGAATAACGGCTGTAATGCCGTATTTCGGATACGCAAGACAGGATAGAAAAGCTAAAGCCAGGGATCCTATTTCAGCAAAGCTTGTAGCAAATCTTATCACAACTGCGGGAGCGGACAGGGTACTTACTATGGACCTTCATGCACCTCAATTGCAAGGATTTTTTGATATTCCGGTGGACCATCTGTTGGGCGGTAATATACTTGCCAACTATTTCTTGGAGAAATTCCAGGATATGAGCGATGTTGTTGTGGTATCGCCTGATGTAGGCAGTGTTTCAAGGTCCAGAAAATTTGCTCAAAGATTGGATGTTCCGTTGGCGATTATCGACAAGAGAAGACCGAAGGCAAATGTTTCCGAAATAATGAACATAATAGGAGATGTTAACAATAAGAGAGTAATATTGGTGGATGACCTTATTGATACGGGAGGAACAATTGTTAATGCTGCAAATGCTCTTGTGGAAATAGGGGCAAGAGAAGTATATGCATGCTGTACTCATGGACTTTTGTCGGGCCCTGCAATTCAAAGAATTAAAGAGTCCGAAATCAAGGAGCTTGTTACATTGAATACAATTCCGTTGGACGAGAGCAAGCGCCTTGATAAGATAGTTTCGCTGTCAGTTGCTTCTGTGTTTGCTGAAGCCATTGAAAGAATATACGGAGATATTTCCATAAGCTCGCTCTTTACCCAGCAGGATTAATCTTTAAAGGTTTTGGTAAAGCATGAGGTTGTTGCGAATAATAGTATATTAAAAAATTTTACATTGCCTCCTTAATAGAATTAGGGAGGCAATTTATTAGTTTGCATTTTACTTAAAATGCTATCGTGTAAACATAAGAAGAGGTGGAAAATTTGGAGGATTTGTTTGTAATAGTGGGACTTGGCAATCCGGGAGCCAAGTATGAAAATACCAGACATAATGTGGGGTTTGACACTGTGGAGATTCTCTCAAGAAGACACAATATAAAGCTTTCAAAGCTAAAGCATAAGGCCCTTATCGGAGATGGAAATATAGGAGGGCGAAAGGTAATTTTGGCCAAGCCTCAGACCTTTATGAACCTTAGCGGCGAAAGTGTACGGGAAATAGTTGAATGGTATAAGATTCCTGTAAAAAATATTATAATAGTATATGATGACATAGATTTGCCTGTGGGAAAGCTCAGATTGAGGCCCAAGGGCAGTGCCGGAACCCATAACGGAATGAAATCGGTAATATACCAGATACAATCCGATGAATTTCCCAGGGTGAGAATCGGTATCGACAAGCCGCCGGAAGGATGGGATCTGGCAAATTACGTTCTTGGCAGGTTCTCCAATGATGAAAGAAAGATGGTTGAAGAAGCTATCGAGCGTGCCGCAGACGCTGTTGAGACCATAGTAAAATCCGGTATTGACAGCGCGATGAATAAATACAACAAATAATACACTGATGCTAAGAGGTTTATTCGATATGAGTATATTAAAGGATAAACAGTATCTGATGGAGCCCCTTTTTGAAATAAAGGAGTATACCGATGTACTTGAGAACGTCAAAAAGGGAATACCTACAACTCTGACAGGTCCTTCGGAATCCCAGAAGGCTCATATAGCCTGTGCTCTATGCTGCCATCTGGGGTTAAAAGGCATATACATAGCTTATAATGAGATGCAGGCAAGAAGAATGTTTGAGGACATCTCATTTTTCTTCGGGAAAGATGCTGTATTTTTCCCGTCAAGGGAAATTATGCTTCATGATGTGGAGGCAAAGAGTTACGATTCAATTTATGAGCGAATAAGTGCTCTTTACAGGATTGTAAACGATGACTACAGCTTTATAGTAACCAGTGCCGAGGCATTGTGTCAAAAACTCATCGATAAAGAGCTTTTCAAAGAAAGCATAATAAATATTGCTTTAGGGGATAGGATTGACCTTAGCCTTTTTATACAAAAGCTTGTATCCATAGGTTATGAAAGAGTGACAACCGTTGAAGGAAAAAGCCAGTTTGCAGTCCGGGGAGGAATTATAGATATTTTTCCGGCAAACAGTGACACTGCGGTAAGAATTGAGCTTTTTGACGATGAGATAGACTCTGTAAGAAGCTTTGACACCATGACCCAAAGGTCTATGGAAAACATTGAAGAAATAACGGTTTTGCCTGCAAGGGAGTTGATTTATTCCTTAGACTTCAGGGATACCATTTTAGAGAGAATATCTAATGACCTCAAAGAGCAGATAAAGAAAATGGAGGGTAAAGACAGCAAGAATCAGAAAGAAAGGCTTGAGGCAAAAATAAGCTCCGATATTGAAAGATTTTCTCAAGAATACTATTTTGCAGGGATGGACAGGTATATTCCTTATATTATCGAAAAACCGTCTATCATAACTGATTATATTGAGTCCGAGATACACACTTTTGTGGATGAACCCAAAAGATTTGAGCAAAGACTTGAGACCCTTTTGGCGGAAAGCAATGAGATGTGTAAAAGCTTCATGGAAAACGGACAGCTCCTTGCAGGAAGCTTTGATATTTTCTTTGACTGTGATTATTTACGGGAGAAGCTTGAGAAAACCAAAAACACCTTGTATTTTTCCACTCTTCCATCTAATTATGAGCAGGAAGTAAAGAGGGAGAACATAGCCTCAAAGCTCCTTAATTCATATCAGGGGCATTTGGAGATACTGTCGGAGGACATAAGCTACTGGAAGAAAAACCGCGCAAGAGTGGTTATACTTTCCGGGACTAAAAGTCGCGGCGAAATGCTGGTGGAGACTTTAAGGACGAAGGATATAGAAGCTGTATATATGGATACGCCTAACCGGGAAATTCAACCCGGGGAGGTGGTAATAACCCATGGCGTATTAAACCGGGGGTTTGAATACCCGGGCATTGGATTTGTGGTAGTAAGCGGAAAAGAACTGTTTGGACAGGAGAAAAAATTAAGAAAGCATAAATCTGCCAAGGGAAAGAAAATAAGCGTATTTACTGATTTGAATGTCGGGGACTATGTCGTTCATGAGATTCATGGTATAGGAAAATATATAGGAATTGAACAACTGGTGGTAGAGAACATAAAAAAGGATTATCTCAAAATTCAGTACAGTGAAGGGGATTATCTTTATGTTCCTACAAACCAGCTTGATTTGATACAGAAATACATAGGTTCCGAGGGGAAAACGCCGAAGCTTAGCAAACTGGGGGGAACGGATTGGACAAAGGCCAGGGCCAAGGCGAAGGAATCGTTGAAGGAGCTTGCTGAGGAGCTTATTAATCTATATGCCCGGAGGGAAGCTGCAAAAGGGCATTCCTTCGGAAAAGATACGGTGTGGCAGAAACAGTTTGAGGACCTGTTTCCGTACCAGGAGACAGAGGACCAGCTAAAATGTATTGAGGAGATAAAAAGGGATATGGAATCGCCTAAGCCGATGGACAGGCTTCTTTGCGGCGATGTGGGCTACGGCAAGACCGAAGTGGCAATGCGTGCAGTATTTAAGGCGGTTATGGACGGAAAGCAGGTGGCTTATCTTGTTCCTACAACGGTTCTTGCCCAGCAACAGTACAACAATTTCAAGGAGAGAATGAAAGACTTTCCCGTAACGGTGGAAGTGATAAGCAGGTTTAGGTCGCAGTCGGAGCAGAAGAGGATATTAAAAGATGTAAAAACGGGCATGGTTGATGTACTTATCGGAACCCACAGGCTGCTTCAGAAGGATATAGCCTTTAAAGACCTTGGACTTTTGGTTATAGACGAAGAGCAGCGTTTTGGAGTGGCGCACAAAGAAAAGATAAAAGGCATGAAGACAAATATTGATGTTTTGACCCTCACGGCAACCCCCATACCGAGAACCCTGCATATGTCCCTTGTAGGAATTAGGGATATAAGCACTATTGAAGACCCACCGGAGGAGAGATATCCGGTTCAAACATATGTTATGGAATACAACGATGAGGTTGTAAGGGATGCTATAAGCAGGGAAATGAGCCGGGGAGGACAGGTCTTTTATCTTTACAACAGGGTAAGAAGCATAAATTTGAAGGCAGCGGAAATACAAAAGCTGGTTCCCGAAGCCCGGGTAGCTGTTGCCCATGGGCAGATGAACGAGACGGAGCTGGAAAACATTATGTTCCAATTTGTCAACGGTGAGTATGATGTTCTTGTGTGCACTACCATAATTGAATCTGGCTTGGATATGCCAAATGTAAATACCATTATAGTAGAAGATGCAGACAAGATGGGACTTGCCCAGCTTTACCAGTTGAGGGGCAGGGTGGGCCGTTCAAACAGGCTTGCCTATGCATACATAACATACAAAAAGGACAAGGTGCTTTCTGAAATTGCGGAAAAAAGGCTCCAGGCAATAAAGGAGTTTACGGAATTCGGTTCGGGATTTAAAATAGCGATGCGCGACCTTCAAATAAGGGGTGCGGGAAATCTTCTCGGTCCGCAGCAGCACGGACACATAGACTCCGTCGGTTATGACATGTATTGCAAGCTCTTGGCTGAAGCGGTAAACGAGCTTAGGGGCATACCTTACGAAAAGGAGGAAGAGGAGATTTCCATAGATATAAATGTGAGCGCCTATATAGATAATGATTACATCAATGACGAGAACCAAAAGATTGATATGTATAAAAAAATTGCATCAATAAATGATGACCATGATGTGCTGGATATTGAGGACGAGCTGATGGACCGCTACGGCGAGATACCGCAGCCGGTAAAGAATTTGCTTGAAATTGCATACATAAAATCTTTGGCTAAAGCGTGCGGATTTTCATCCGTTCAGGAAAAGAACGATACTGTAATCTTTCAGTACTCTGAAAATAAAAGCATAAATTTTGAGGTATTGGGAAAGCTCATGGACAAATACAGAAGAAAACTTCTTTTTACGGCCAGCAACAAACCCTATATCACCTTTAAGACAACGGGAGTTAAGAGAGAGGATATTCTCGAAATTATTAAGATTTTGTTACAAGACATTAAGAAATTGCAGGAGGATTTATAATTTATTATAATAAATATAGTTGGCATTATTGTGTAGACATAAAATAATTATATAAATCCGACAAAGCATATTAAATTTCAATTCAAGCTGTGCTATTTTTCTTGCGCCGGAAAGACAGCATGAAGATAGTAATATTACTTATGGAATGTGAGGGATTCTATTGAATATGAGGAAAAAGATTGACGGGAAAAAGAAGGCAGTCATTGCTGTTATAGCGTTACTGGTTGTAGCTTTGACTGTGGGAGGTGTTGTTTGGTATTCGTATGCAACAAGTTATGTAGCTACTGTTGCAGGCGAGAAAATTACCAGTAATGAGTACAAATATTTTCTGGGTTCGGTAAAAATTCAAATGGAAAATGATGCGAAGCTTGAAGACGAAGCATCAAAAAAGGCTTTCTGGGATTCGAAAGTGGAAGGTGTTGACGCAAGAGAGCTTGCAAAGCAAAGAGCTCTTGACAGTTGCAAGGAGTTTAAGATACAGCTTTTGAAAGCCAAGGAAAGAGGATTGTTTTTAAACGACAAAGATATGCAGGAAATTGAAAATTCAATCACCACACTTCTCAGTCAAATGGAACAGTTTAATCAGGCAGCGAAAAATACCGGCGTCAAAATCATGTCAGCTGAAGAAATGTTCAAAGATACCTATGGAATTACTATTGGACAATATAAAGAGATATTAAAAGACCTAAGACTTGTTTTCAAATTTGTGGAAGATGAGCAAAAAAAGATTACCGTTACCGACGAAGAATTGGAAAACAGATACAAAGAAAACAAAGATATTTTTGATAAGCTAACCATAAGGCAAATAATATTTTACACTATTAATCCTATGACAGACGTTTCCTTGTCGGAGGAGGACAAGAAAAAGGTATATGACAAGGCAAAGGCTGCCCTTGAGAGGGTAAACAAGGGAGAAGACATGGAAGCGTTGGCATTGGAGCTTTCAGAGGACAGCGGTGTTGAGGGGAACAAGGGATTGCTGGATATTAATTATACCAAGGCAGGTGATCCTGCTTTAGTAAATCTTGTTAAATGGGCTTTTGGACATAAAGTTGGGGATACAGATATAGTTGAGACAAATTATGCATACCACGTTGTAAAGCTGGAGAAAAGGACGGAATATAAAGACGTTGTTCAAAATGTGAAAAATGCAATACTGTCGGAAAAATACAACTATATTCTAAAGGATTGGACGGAAGAATCCCAGTACGATTTAAAAGAAAATGAGTTTGCATTAAAGAGAATAAAAATCTAATTAATACTAAGAAATAAATTAATGACAATAATAAAAAGGGGTTGTTTCAAAATAAAATTTTGAAATAGCTCCTTTCTTTGAATAAACGTGCAAAATCAAATAGCCTTTTTTCTTTCGGCTAATTTTCTCTTAAACTGATTTACCAAAACATCTACATCATCAATTTTCATAAAATAGATAATTACAAAATATATCAATGCTCCGCCTATAATTGATATTACAATTGAAATATTAGGGCTTAAAAAGTTTTTAATATATTCGTAAGATATATATGCTATAAAGCCCATAATCAACGAGGCTGCCAAAATCTTGAGAAATTTCAAACCCATTGATTTTATTCCCAAAGGGCCTATTTTCCGTCTTAGCGTTGCGAACATTAATATTGTAATAAATATGCCCACTATACTGGTTGCCAGTGCCAAACCTCCGATTCCTAAGTACTGAGATAAAATTATATTCAAAATAATATTTAATGCCATGCCAATACCTGCGTTAATCGTTGGAGTTTTAGTATCTTTAACAGAGTAAAACACTCTTGCCAAAACATCTCTGATTCCAAATGCCGGCATACCGATAGAATAATAAAACAAGGATACGGAAGTCATATCTATTGCCGTTTGGTCAAATGCCCCTCTTCCAAACAGTAATACAACTATTTCTCTTGAAAAAATCATAGCCCCGACAGTTAACGGCACCAATAGCAGCGTCACTCCGATAATGGATTCCGACAACACTTTTTTAAGCTCTTTTATATTATTTTCAGCCGCCAATTTTGATATTGCAGGATACATCACCGCAACTACCGAGACAACGAAAACTCCTTGGACGAAATTGTTCAATCTTGATGCGTAGTTTAAGGCAGAAATTCCTCCCACGGAAATTTGGGAGGCCAGTGTCCTGTCAACAAGCTTGTTGACTTGGTTTACGGAGGTTCCCAATATAACCGGTATTGATAAGAAAAACATCTTTTTTATGTCGTCATCAATTTTAAAGTCCAGCCTATGCTTGTATCCCGACTTTATTATACTGGGAAACAAAAAAATGGTTTCCAGTGACATTGCAATGAAAGTTCCTAAAGGTAAAATTAAGATATCCCAGTTTGTACTTGCAATAATAGATATTATAACTATGAAGTTGTAGGGAAACCCTACTATTGCCGGAATAACAAAGTTGTTTTTAATCTGAAGCAAACTTTTAAAAACATACCCGATTCCAATAAAATAAATACTTAGGGAAATTATTCTGGTAAATTGAACTGCCAGACTCATAGTTTCATTATCAAAACCGTATGCAAACAATCTTACTATTTCTTTTGTAAAAATAAATATCAAAAAAATAATTGCTGTAGAGATACCTGTAATAATATTTACAACTTTGCTGGTAAAAGCGTTTGCAGCATTGGTGCCTTTTTCGGTCAATACGCTGTTGTGTATGGGAATAAATGTTGTAGCAAGCCCGGCACCGACAAAGGCAAAAATGACACTGGGTATTGTAAGGGCTGTTATATAAGCATCGCTTTCACTGCTCACACCATAAAAGTACGACAGAGTTATTTCACGAAAAAAACCGAAGAATTTTGATGCAATTGTTATAATAACCAGTACTATGGCAACTTTTTTCATATATCCTCGACCCTCGTCATATTAATTGATTGAAAGCATTCAAGTATCCGTATTCTATAGCATCACAGACTTTTTTAATGGTGTACTTTTCATAAACAGTTTTAATGCAGTTTTTTCCCATGTTTTTTCTCAAGATTTCATTAATAATCAATTCACTTAGTTTATCCGCAAGGTCTTCACAGTTGTTTGGCTGGACTAAAAGCCCGTTCTTCCCGTTTTCGGATATTTCCGGAATTCCGCTAAGCTTACTGGCAACCCACGGATTTCCCATAGCCATTGCTTCAAGTATGGAGTTTGGGAACATTTCTCCTTTAACCGAAGCAAGGGTATATATGTCCAAAGCCGCTTGAATATTGGGTATATCCCTTCTAAATCCAGTGAAATGCACAAATTCTTCCACACCCAAATCCCTTGCAAGTTCTTTGCAAGCCTCAAGTCTTTCTCCGTCTCCGACTATTACAACTTTGAAATTTGAGGTTTTCTTAAGGATGTATGGAATAGCCTTTATAAGTACTTCTTGGCCCTTGTTGTAGTTGACTCTTCCCACGGTACCGATAAGAACCGTATCTTCCCCGGTCCCAATTTCATTTCTGAAAGCATCCCTATGACATTTTGATATGTCAAATTTTTCGGTATCCACTCCGTTGTATGTATTTATAATTCTATCCTCTCTCACTCCCGCTCTAATCAGCATTTGCTTTGTAAAATCGGATACCGCAAAAAAAGTGGCAGGGTAAAGCCTGTATATGAAATTTCTCCACTGATAACCTTTGCGAATTTCCATACCTCTAACACTGTGGGTAATTGCCACTTTTCTATTTACAGTCTTTGATGCCAAGTATGAGGTAAATGCTGCAGCGGCATTGTGGCCGTGTATCACGTCAATGTTTTCTTCCTTGAGTATTTTTCTTATCTTTATAATATTTTTTATTGTGGAAACAGGGCCTCTTTTATTTATTGCCAGTGTGGGTATGTCAATGTGCTTAAACTCTTTTCTGATTTCTTCTGCAAGGATTCCTCCGCTCGACGCAAAAATTGTATTATGACCTCTTCGTCTCATTTCACGGGCAATCTCCAGGCTCTGTGTTCCGGGCCCGTTGTCTCTAAATTCGGACCTGATTTGCAGTATTGTCAGCCTTTTCTTCATGGATTTTCACTTCCTCTCTAGTCAGTTTGTAAATTCCGGCATTCAGTCCTGCGACTATATAAAAAAGCATTGCAGGTTTACTGTTAAAAAGGGGATTGTTGAACATACAGTATATGGCTGTGAAGACAACAAACATTACGGACGATAGTGCTATACACTTTCTGCTATTGTGCATTGACCTTTTAAAAACATAAACGGAGTAGTATATATTCGTGGCAAAAATCAAAAGGTACAAAACCAATCCGGTGATCCCCAATTCACTTCCCGTCTGAAGATAAAAGTTGTGGGCGTGGGGATAGATGTTTACAGATTGCATATATTGGGGCAGCAAATAATAATATCTCCAGTTGTCGATTCCCACTCCGACCAAAGGATGATCTTTAATCATCTGTATGCTTGCATTCCAAATTGCAAGCCTTTCTATGTTTGAGAAAGTAGCTGCTTTGTTGGTTATTGATAACAGGGTTCTTTGAATATCGTAAGGCAGGCTTTCAAAGTTAAGGTATCCTATGATGAAAATCAAAGCCATAATAAATACCGTCTTGTATTTCCTGTTATAAATGGCAAAGATTCCAAGGGTCGTAACGATTGCCACCAATGCACCTCTGCTGCCTGCAGAAATTAAAGCTATTGCAAAAACAACAATAGTAAGGGGATTTATTTTTTTGAAAGTTTTGGTTTTATCATACAGCATTACAACAGCAATTATTAATATGCCCCCAATATAATATGCAAAATGGTTGTCAGTCTTTAATAAAATTATATATTTTCTAAAATCGAACAGACCGATTAAGTCAATGAGCTTTAAGCATGACGCGCTTAAAGCCGAAACTATTACAAACCGAAAGGCTTTTTCGATAAAAGCGTCCTTAAACTCATAAGCTAAAGAAGTAGCCGTAATACTAATCAAGAAATATGATACTACTATAAGAAGCTCCCTAAATGAAGTCGCTATATAAATGGAATTAAATATACCTAAAAATCCCACCAGTACAACAAGGAAATATTCTGACGTCAGTGCATTTCTTTCTATTCGGATTTTATATAGCATTAGTAAAAATGACACTAAAAAAACAGCCAAGGATTCATACCTGCCTATGATGGGAAGCGTCAGTACAAACAGCAAAAATATCGAATCAGCCGCAATTGTTTTTTTCCTTGTGTTGCTTCGAAGAAGTATCACTATATTTATAAATGCTAAAATCAAAATCAAAAAATAAACTACCTTTGATGCCATTTTAATCACCTGATTTTAAAAATATACCTTAAAATAAAGGAGCTATTTTGACCTTTCTTTTAATATTAGGCCTGCAATCTTAAAATCAAATATATCGTCAATGTCAACGGAACTTTCTTTATCCATAATCAAGGCATAACTTTTGTGTGAGTAAATGTCTTTGAAATTCATTAAAAACTCAACCTTTACAATATATAAAGCACCGTTGATTCTGTAATAGGTAGGTATTCTTTGCCTGGGAGTATTGGCGATTTCAGGCCTTATAAAACCAGCCATGGAACGGTTTTTGGGCAAGGTATTCATCCATAACGGTGAATGCTCCGCTTCGCATACCGCTATAACAGAATTTGCAGATTTCTTCTCCATGATCTCATACCCTTTGACAATATCAGCAGAGCTCCTTAAGGGAGAAGTCGGCTGCAGCAAGGCCACTGTGTCAAACTCAACCCCAAGCTCTATGTACCTTTCTATAACGTATTTAACCGCATCCCATGATGAAGCCGTATCATTGGAAAGTTCCGCAGGCCTAAGAAAAGGAACATTGGCTCCCCATTGCCTGGCGATTTTAGCATATTCTTCTGAATCGGTGGACACCATTACTTCTTCAAACAAACCGGATTCTTTTGCGGCTTCAATTGAATATGCCAACAGGGGCTTTCCGTTAAGCAGTTTTATATTTTTGTCCTTTAAGCCTTTAGAACCGGACCTTGCCGGAATGATTGCCATATTTTTCATATCCCTACCTCGATGTTGAAAAACCCTTTTTTAAGATTGATTTTTTCACCCAAAACATATTCTTTAATTACCTCGACGACTTTTTGAGAAGTGTTTCCGTCTCCATAAGGGTTGACCGTTTCTTTTGCCTGCCTGATGAAAGACTCGGACAAAGCCCTTTCAATTGCTTGCTTTATTTCTTCTTCAGCAGGGTTGCAGTTTATGACACTTGTGGCTTGTATTCTTCCTTTTTGCCTTTCACCGATATTTATTGTGGGAATACCAAAGCTGGGGGCTTCCAATATTCCGCTTGAGGAATTGCCAATTATCATGGCACTGTATTTTAGGGCGCTTAAGTATTTAACCGTGCCCATAGATGTAAAGGCAGTAATGTTGTCATTTTCTTTGGAGTATTTGTCAATAAGCCGGTTTATAATGCGTCCGTCCGAGTCGGCATTGGTTTTGGTAAATATGAAATTCATATTCTTATATGCCCTGCACGCTTCAAGCAGGGCGGTAATGTGCTTTTTTGAAGTGTTTTCTTCCAAAGTTACCGGGTGAAAGCAAGCCATTGCATAGGGCTTGCTTAAATCCGTCTTTAATTCCTCTTCCAGTTCTTCTTTTGACAGCAGTTTTTCGTTTAGGATATTTTCTATACCAATGGCTCCCACATTAAACACCCTATCGGGATGTTCTCCGAGCTGTACAACTCTTTTGCGGTAAACATCCGTACTGGTAAAATGAAGATAGCTTAACTTGGTTATGGCATGACGAATTGAGTCGTCAACAGCTCCTTCCGTTGCTTCACCGCCGTAAAGGTGGGCAATGGGTATTCTTTGGTTTACGGCTGCCATTGAAACTGCAAGGGTTTCATATCTGTCTCCTAGGACAATCAGCAAATCCGGACTAATTCTTTTAAAATAATCTGCAAATCCAATCATAACAAGCCCCATTGATTTGGATATTGCAGACGGTGTATCCGCGCTTAAGAGAATTTCTATTTTCTCATCTATATGAAATCCGTCTTTTTCAATTTCTTTGTAAGTGAGCCCAAACTCCGGTGAAAGGTGTGCACCGGTTGCCGCAATCCTTACATCAAACTCTTTTATTTTGCTCAATTTATATATTATGGGCTTTAACAAACCATATTCGGCTCTTGTAGCTGTAAATACGCTTATTGTTTTCTTCATAACTCTATCAACTCGTCTTCATTAAAATCTCTTATAGCTCTTTTACCCAAGACTTCAAACCATCGCATCGGGCTGATGCCGTTACCGGGCCTTTTTACCGTCAAATTTTCTTCTGTGAAGATTTCACCCTTTTTGATATTTCTTTTGGCCACAATGCTTTTTCGGGCCACACAAATATTCTTTTTCTCAGACTCTGAAGGTCTTTTTATTCCATCTCCCAAAGCAAGCTCAATATTTCTTATAGAATCTACCATGGCTTTCATTTCCCAAGGCTCAAGGCTTGCTTTATGGTCAGGGCCTTCCATATTCTTATCCAAAGTTAAATGTTTTTCTATAACGGAAGCTCCCAAGGCTGCAGCTGCAATGGCTGCTTCAATTCCTTTCGTATGGTCGGAGTAGCCTACCTTTACATGAAGTTCTTCTTTTATTGAAAGCATGGCTCTAAGGTTTACATTGCCAAAAGGTGTCGGGTACTCTGTAGTGCAGTGAAGAACCGTAATCTCTCCGGCACCGTTTTCTTTCAATACCGAAACCGCATTCTTTATTTCATCCATTGTGCTCATACCCGTAGATAAAATGACGGGCTTTCTTAACTTTGCAATTTTTATTAAATAAGGAAGATTTGTAATCTCACCTGAAGGAATCTTCCATCTTTTCATTCCCAAGCTTTCTAAAAATTCTATACTTTCAAAATCAAAGGCTGTGGAAAGAAACTCAATATTTTTATCCGTGCAGTATTTACTTAGCTCAGCAAATTCATCAAAGGATAGCTCATATTTTTTGAGCATATCATACTGAGATTCCCAAGCTCCTGTTTGCTGCTTTTGGTACTCTGCTTTCAACGCGTTTTTTGTAACAAGGCTCTTTGATATGAAGGTTTGAAACTTTATGCAGTCAGCACCCGCAGCTTTAGATTCATCCACCAGTTTCTTTGCAAGCGCAAGGCTCCCGTTGTGATTTATGCCTGCTTCCGCAATAACAAAAACCTTCAAAGCTTCTCCACCTCTCTGCACGGATTTCCATATGCCGTTATGTTATCACCTATATCTTTTGTCACAACACTTCCCATTCCGATTAAACAGTTTGAACCGATACAAACTTGCTGTTTGACAGCAGCATTTGAACCGATATGGGAATGCTTTCCGACTTTTACTCCTCCGCATAAAACAGTTCCCGGAGCTATATGCACAAACTCTCCGATTTCGCAGTCATGTTCAATAATGGCGCCGGAATTGATAATTGCTCCGTTTCCAATTACGGCACCGGCATTTACAATGGCCTGTTTGCCGATAAAAACCCCTTTGCCGATTTGGGTATGCTTACTTACTTTAGCAGAAGCATCAACTATATTGGGAATAATAAATCCCATCTCACACAGAGTATTAAAAAGCTTGATACGCAAAGCGGGATTACCTACACTTCCTACAGTGACAAACCCGTGACGATACCCGGCTTTGTACAAAGAAGGAAGGTCCTTGTCACTGCCAAGTATTGGTATACCCAACACTGTACTTCCTATATTTCCCATACTATCTATGATACCTATATCATCATACTCATTTAAATCAAGAAGGCTGTCTAAAACGGATTTGCAGTGCCCACCGCCGCCTATTAACAGAATTTTTTTATTCATCTTTTTCCAACCTTCTCTTCATTTTTTCCATTTCATCAAACTGTCCCATGTCCATCCAGCTGTTTTCGCTTATCGGATAGACCCCGATCCTTTCTCCTTTGGATTTATATTTCTTAATGATATCCGGAAATTCCACGGACCGGTTTTCTTCCAGTTCTTCAATGATTTTAGGTTCGGCAAAATACATCCCTGTATTGACAAAGTATACCAGCTCGGGCTTTTCCTTTATGTTTTCGATTTCACCCTTGTCATTGATTTCAATAACGCCATAGGGAATTTTAATATTCTTTAGAGAGCAAACCATGGTTATCAGATTGTTCATTTTTTTATGGTATTTGTATATTTTTTCATAATCCTCTTCTATTAGGATATCGCAATTTGACAGGATAAAGGTGGAAACGATTTTGCCTTTTAAAAGGCCAAGTCCACCGCCTGTTCCCAAAGGCTTTTCTTCTTCTACGTAATTTACAGAGTAGCTTTTTTCAATATCACTAAAGTATGCTTTTACGGTATTTTTCTTGTGATTTAGGATGAGATAAAACTCTTTGCATCCGAATTTGTTAAACCTGTTCATTATATGCTCTGCAATGGGTATTTCGCCTATCGGTATTAAGGGCTTTGGGAGTATTTTGGTATACGGATGAAGTCTGGTACCCTGTCCTCCGGCCATGATTACCACCGGAATGTCCAGGTTTTTCTTTGATTCTATTTGCTCATCGTTCCAGAGGATGACGGAGACAATATTGCGCTCTTTATCCAGTATGGGCAGGGCCTCAACAGAGTACTTTTTCATATATTCTTTAGCCTTGGCCTTTTCCTCTGCGTAGAGAAATTTTGGGTTGTAGTTGGCAATTTCCTTGACCTTTGCGTCAAGATTTCCTTTCCGTAAAATCCAACGCCTTATATCCCCGTCGGTAACAGTTGCAACAAAGCGGCCTTCATTTATAACGAAGAGCACCTTTTTTGCAACCTTATCCAGTTGTTCCATTGCATTTAGCACCGTTACTTCCTCATCTATCAAAAAATCTACAACATCCATTGCTCTATACCCCTGCTTGTTTTAAACATTCAACTACATATTCTGCATCTTCTTTTTGAAGATTTGAGCTGCAAGGAATGTTAACTACATGCTCCAAATATTTAAATGCTTTTTCAATCCTGTATGACTGGTTGGCTTTATAGGGTTTTTGCTCGCTAATAAGCCCCCATATCGGTCTTGTTTGAATTTTCTTTGATGCCAGATACCCAATTAGCTCATCTCTGTTTAACGGATAATTTTCATCTATATACAATGAATAGAACCAATAATTTGGTCTTATGTTATCCCTAAATTCCAATATCTTAAGTCTGGGAATTTTCATTATTTCTTTTTTGTAAAACTCATAATTTTCTCTCTTTGTTTCTATAAAATGTTCAATTTGCTCCAATTGTGCAAGTCCCATTGCTGCTTGAATATTTGTCATCCGGTAGTTGTAGCCGATTTCGTCGTGGATAAAGTAGAGTTCATCGCATTTTGCCTGGGTTGTGAGATGCTTTGCTCTTTTTAACAAATTCTCATTATTTGAAACAATCATCCCTCCGCCGCCAGTGGTGATAATTTTGTTTCCGTTAAAGGAATACACACCGGCATCACCGATGGTTCCGGCGTATTTGCCCTTGAATTTCCCGTCAGTATAGTAAGTCCCAAGGGCTTCAGTGGCATCTTCTATGACTTTTAGATTGTATTTTTGGGAAAGCTCCATAATGCCTTCCATGTCAGCCATATTGCCGAATACATGTACCGCCAGTATTGCCTTTACATGCTTTTTTGTAGCCTTGTTTATGAGCTTTCCGTCTATGAAAGTGCATTCATTCTCCAAAAAAGCTTTAAGTTTGGCAACATCCATGGTAAGGGAATCGTCACAGTCCATAAATACCGGCTCTGCGCCAACATATTTTACCGGATTTACCGCAGCAATAAATGTAAGGGTTGGGACAATGACTTCACAATCCTTTGAGATGCCGCAAACAAGGAGAGCTGTGTGAAGCCCCGATGTTCCGTTTTGACATGAAACCGCACCTTTACAGTTTACATACTCGGAAAGCTTTGATTCAAAGTCAGCCACATAAGGCCCGGCAGTGGAAACCCACCCGGATTTGAGGGCATTTGTGACATATTCAATTTCTTTTCCCTTCAGGTTGGGAATTGACAACAGTAGAAGTTCCCTGCTCACTTTTGCACCTCCAATTAGATGTTGTAAAGGTCGGTTTTGTACTTGTCTAAATTGCGGCTGATAAATTCAATAGTCTCTGCCAGGCCACGCTCAAGGGTATAATTTTGCTTCCAGTTTGTAAGCCTTTTTAGCTTCTCATTAGAACCCAGCAGCCTGTTGACTTCACTTTTTTCGGGTCTTAACCTTTCTTCGTCGCACACGATTTTTGCATTTGGATTAATCTGCCTTATCAATTCTTCAGCGAGCTTACCGATAGATATCTCTTGCTGGCTTGCAATATTGATTTCCTCACCTATGGTTTTATCCGTTTTGGATATTTCAATAAAGCCGTTTACGGTATCTTTAACATAATTAAAGTCCCTTGTGGGAGTCAATGAACCAAGCTTTATCTCTTCTTTTCCGGAAAGGAGCTGGGTTATGATTGTCGGTATGACGGCTCTTGCGGATTGCCTTGGTCCATATGTATTAAACGGTCTTACTATTGTTATTGGCATGTCAAAGCTCCTGTAAAAAGATTCGGCTAGTCTGTCCGCACCTATCTTTGTTGCGGAATAGGGGGACTGTCCCTGATAAGGGTGTCGCTCGTCTATGGGAACATATTGAGCCGTTCCGTACACTTCCGATGTAGAGGTAATGAACAGTCTTGGTGTATCAAGAATTCTGGCCGCCTGCAAGACATTCAAAGTGCCTTTGATGTTTGTGTCTACATAAGCCTCCGGTGAATGATAACTAAAGGGAATAGCTATCAGCGCCGCAAGGTGAAAAACTTTATCCGTTCCTTTCATTGCTTCGCGAACACCATTAGAGTCCCGAATATCTCCGGAAAACACCTCTATCTCTTCCAAAATCTCTTTAGGGAAGGTGTCCAGCCACCCCCAAGAATTAAAAGAATTGTAGCATACAAAAGCCCTGACTTTGTGTCCCAGCTTTACCAATTCCTCTGCCAAATGACTTCCGATAAAGCCGTCGGCACCGGTTACTAAAATCTTGCTCATTTTTTCTGTCTCCTTTTATGAGTATTCAATAACATCTGCTATATTTTGAGCCGCCCCTTTAGGTGGCATTAGTTTTTTCCTTGCCTCATGGAAGCGGGCCTGCAAATTACTGTTTTCAAGCAAAAGATTTACAGCACCCTCAAATTCCCCGGCATTTTTAACAAGAAGGGCGCATCCCAACTTGTCATATTCCACCGGATGTGCATTATTTGAAAAATTGACGGTTATAAGGGGTTTATCTGCGGCTATCGCTTGTAGTCCCACTGTAGAGTAAAAGGTAATTACCAAATCGGACTTAGCTAAAATCAAATTGGTATCCTCTTCTTTTAGAATCAGTAAATTTGGAGGCAATAAATCTAAGTACTTTGTGTATAAGTTCATTTGCTCGTTGGGATGGGTTTTCCATATGCCCATAAAGTTTGTTCTCTTTTGCAAAAGCTTAATAAACTCAGATAGAACTTCCTCTCTATAAGCTATGTTGGGCTGGGAGAAAAAAGAAATCACCTTCTCAAATTTATAAAGACTGTATCTTTTTATAAAATCCTCAAGCTGCTCTTTGGTGCAAGTCAGCTCAATATTCGGCTGACCGGTGACAATTACGTCCTGTTCGTCCAGGTTTTTGTTGATTGAAAGTATGTTTTCTTTGGCATAGCCGTTTAACACACATACCTTTGCTTTGTATGGAATTTTGAAGTTTTCTCCTAAAAGATCGACTATGCGCACCACCTTTATGCCCATTTTACCGGCACATACGGCAGCAGCTTTCTCGGCCCTTTTACCGCATGTAACCACAATTACATCCGGTCTTTCACAGCTTAATATCCTTTCCATTGAATTAACGGGGAAAAAGCAATTTCTTCCACTTTCATTAAATAACTCGACTGCTTTTTCAAAGCTTTCAAATTGAATGGACAAATCCCATAAATTCATCCCCAAATACACTTTGATTTCCGGCTTATCCAAGCTTGAGCCGGCATCAAAATGCTCATTAACAAGCATGTTTCCGTATTCTAAAATTTTTTGCACTTCTTCCTCTTTGAACAGATTCAAATAATCTTTGATGCCCTTAAATGAAATTTTATGTTTTTTTAAATCCTTTACGCTGCTTGTTAGTCCAAGGACAGAGACTTTATGCCCTCTTGATTTCAGTTCTTTAATGACGGGAATTGCGCTTCTCACATGGCCTCCGCCATAAGTTACAAACAAAACTTTTTTCATGATTCCTTCTCCAGTCCCAATAATTTGAGGGAGTTTGATATCATAACTTCCGCAATATCTATGCCTTGTCTCTTAAAGAAGGGGTATGCACTGCCATTATATCCTGTTACAATTACCGTGTTTAGCTCCAAAACATAGACTTTTCCGGTATATTCGTCAACAATAAAGTCAAGTCTAAGCAAACCGGTAAAACCTAATTGTTCAACAATTTGAACAGATATATTGCAAATCTCGGATTCTTTATCCTCGGACATTTTCGCAGAATACGCTCCGTCAAATCCCTTTAGCCTGTATTCTTTGGCTTTGCAGTAATATGTTATGCCCAGACTTCGGATGTTTTTTCCGTCGCTTTCCACAGCAACAGTACAATCATTACCCTTGATATATTCTTCAATCAGTACGACGGTGTTGGTTGCCTTTACTGCTTCAATGGCTTCTTTAAGTTCGGCCACCGAATTTGCTTTTACCGGTTGAACTGCATCAACAGAGGATTTTACAACACAAGGGATTGCAATTTTGCCGGTTATCTCATCTATTGAAGCATCTTCATTAACACCAATACTCAAATATTTGGGGGTGGCTATTTTCATTCTTAAGAGTTCTTCTTTAAACTTGATTTTGTCTTTGGCTAAAAGGCTTTTTTGATAGTTGATGTTGGTTTTAAATCCGGCCCTTTCCAAGATTTCCGCCAACAAAATAACCTTGTGATGTCCTGTTCCTATGATAACTTTGTTAACTTCATTCTTTCTAAAAAAACTGATAATTTCGCTGTGGTTTGACAAATCTTCAACTAACACAAAATCGGCTTTATCCATTCCGGGCTCATTTTCGGTTCCGCCTACAATTGCAACCTTATATCCCTTTCTTTTTAATATGTCTGTAAGAGAATCGCCGCTATGACCGGCTATTAATCCAATGCATGTTTCCAAGGACTCAAGCCTCCTTCTAATATGCTGCTTTTCCAGTCACAACTTTTTTGACTGTTAACATAAGTATTTTGAGGTCCACTAAAAAGCAAACATCTTGAGCATATTTTAGTTCCCAATTTCTTTTTTCTTCCGTTGTCAGCATACTTCTTCCCATTACCTGGGCGTACCCTGTTATACCCGGTTTTAAATCGAAAATTCTGCTTTTTAGATCCGCTTCGCTGTAATTTTCCCTTACTCCGGGCCTATAACCGACAAGGCTCATTTGACCCAAAAGGACGTTAAACATTTGAGGCAATTCGTCCAAACTAAACTTTCTTAGCACTTTGCCGACTTTTGTTATTCTGCTGTCTCCTTCCCTTGTAATCGTGGGTCCGATTTTGTCGGCATTTAAATACATTGTTCTAAACTTGTATACATAAAAATCTTTTCCGCCTTTGCCGACTCTTTTTTGCTTGTAAATAACCGGGCCTTCAGAGTCTGTTTTTATAAGGATGCCGATAACAATAAACAAAGGCATTAATAGAATTAGAATTGTTGCGGATACGAAAATATCAATGATTCTTTTGGTAAAAAGCTTATAAAAGGTTTTTAAAAAAGGTTCACTTTGATTTACCTCACTTCCCATATATAAACCCCTCAATCTTCCATACAAGAGTATTTAATTTTGTCCACCAGCATCTTCAAATTCATCTTGTTTTGCCGGAAAAACTCCTCACTTTTTGTGGAAAGTTCAGCTTCATATTTTCTTATATCTGCGATGCCTTCCGTAAATGTCCGGCTTATAATATCCAAATCGCAAGGCTCTTTTATGTTGCAAAAGCTTCTTGAAAGAATGACCATGGAAGAGCCCAATCTATAGTGCTCTGCAAGAATGTTTTCAGCCGGCAGAAGACCCGAGCCAAGTCGCGCAACTCCTCCAAACCCATAGGGGATGGATTTCTGCTTGATTTTTTGGCAAAGCATTTCAACTATACCCTCAGAGAGCAGCTCAAACATAAATCTCATTTTGTAACCTAGATGCAAATCATTAAGCCCGATATGGATATAATCTATTCCCCTTTGGTTAAGGATTGAATTGAGATTATGAACCGCTTCCGGAGTTTCAAGCAGAAGCATGGCTTTTGCCCTGTTATTAACATAATCAATGAATTTACCAACTTCTTCTTTTGTCTTAAAAAAAGGAAGCATCACAATGTCCGCGCCATATTCAATCACTGAATCGATTTCATCTTTTGAACCGTCGAATATCGGATTAACACGAACCAACAGCTTGGATTTTTCAAGTACTGATTTAATTTTTTTTACGTCACTTATCTTGTGCTTTGAAATAACAGTGTCAAGATGACCTTGCCTTTTTTCTTTACCGTTAATCTCCAAATCGACAAATATCCAATCGACTCCAGCTTTTTCCGCTATTTTGGCAATTTGAACGTCATTGGTGATATACATAAGCTTCAAAGCCATTTCGGTCATCCTTCCCGAGAAAAGGTTGTTTGGTTTATCAATCACTTGGGAATGGTTTTTGAATTTCCATACTAAGAGAATTGCTTATCTTTAGGTATATCAGATTGACAACACAGACTTTTGTATTTTCAACTTTTATTTTTGCTACCATAATATGCGGCCTATTGAATTAAGGTTACAAATTTTTCTGGTAGGTGGGGACTAACTCTTTAATAAAATTTATTACTTTTTCGGGATTATCCAAATTATCAAACTCAAACTCTTTGATTTTTTGCATATACTTGTCAATATCAATCAACTTGCTCTTTTCAATGAAGATCTTGTCATTCTTTGTTATACCCACTCCATCTTCTGAAATCAGCAGTTCCTCATAGAGCTTTTCGCCGGGTCTTAGTCCGATGTATTTAATGTCTATGTCAACGCCCGGTTTTAACCCCGACAAAGAAATCAACGACCTGGCAAGGTCAAGAATTTTAACCGGTTTACCCATATCAAGTACAAATATTTCTCCCCCTTCCATCATTGCGCCGGATTGAATGACAAGGCTTACTGCCTCCGGTATGGTCATGAAATACCTGGTTACTTCGGGATGGGTTATTGTTATAGGCCCTCCTTGTTCAATTTGCTTTTTAAAGAGGGGGATGACACTTCCGTTACTGTCTAATACATTGCCGAACCTTACGGCAGAGAATTTTGTCTCGCTTATGCTATTCATATATTGTATTATCAGCTCGGCGATTCTTTTGGTTGCTCCCATTATGCTTGTGGGATTGACCGCTTTATCGGTTGATATAAGTACAAATTTTTTGCAATTGTATCGATGGGCGCATTCGGCAAGATTTAATGTACCGAACACATTGTTCTTGACAGCTTCCTGCGGATTGAATTCCATAAGGGGAACATGCTTGTGGGCTGCGGCATGGAACACAATGCCGGGCTTATAACGGGAAAATACATAATCCAATCTTTTTTTATCCCGTATCGAACCTATTATTACTTTAATATCCAGATTGTCTTTGTATCTTTGTACAAGTTCGTTTTGGAGTTCATAAGCATTGTTTTCGTATATATCGAATACCAGAAGGGTTTTGGGCTTATAGGATGCTATTTGCCTGCAAAGCTCGGAACCGATAGAACCTCCTCCTCCGGTAACTAAAATGGTTTCACCTTTAAGATAACCTGATATCTCCTCTATGGAGAGAGAAATTTCATCTCTTTGCAAAAGGTCCTCCACGGTAACATCTCTTATTTCCTTAATGCTTACTTCTCCGTTTACAAGGCTGTATACACTGGGCAGCACCTTTAGCTTGCAGCCTGTATTCTGACATATGTCTATAATTTCCAGTGTTTCTTTTCTTGTAATTGATGGTATGGCTAAAACTATTTCTTCTACTGACATATCTGTTGCAGTCTTTATTATTTTGTCTCTGCCACCTATAACGGGAACACCGTTTATTTGGGTATTGTGCTTTTTGGGGTCATCATCAATGGCAACTACCGGCTCAAAATTGCTGCGTTTATTCTTTTTCATTTCCTTAATCAGTATTGAGGCCGCTTCGCCGGCACCTATAATCATTATCCTTTTTTTGTGTGTTTTTTTTCTTTTTCCTATTTTTATGATCTTGGTTATTCTGCCGATAAATCTTACTCCCCCTACAAAATAAAATGTTATCATCCAAGCTATGATATATACGGAAATGGGGAATGACGCATTAAAGTATGCAACCAAGAGAAGTTGTACAATTGTTGATGCTATTGTCGACCAGAATATTTTCAAAAGCTCTTCGATACTTGCATAGTCCCATAGCATTGAGTAAATTCCGAATATATTGTATATCAACAAACTTACAGTAGTTGTAATAATAGAATTTATGGGAATTATTCCAAGCGAGCTTTCCGGAATGTTTGCATCAAACCTTATCATAAGTGCGATAAATAAAGCCATGTTTACGAATAAGCAATCCGCAAGCAGGCATATTCTGTTGTTTAAATTCTTCATCTTAAAATCTCCCCCCCATTTCAAAATTGCATAAAACCAGCTTGTAAATGAAATATGGTTTTATATCTTTACAATGCTTTTTAAATGGATGGCGCAATTTATATTATGTAAGATTGATAGAAGATGTTAACTGAAAAACTTGACAAATGTTATCTCAAGAAAAACCGCTTACATTTTTGAGCTTTGAGGTAAACAATAATTATTTTTTGTAAATGCATGGAACCATAAATCTTAGCTTTGAGTATTATAAAGTAGATTGATTGAATCATATGGAAGGGAGAGTAAAACATGGAGATATTAAGTGCTATTGTTTTCTTTTTAATGATTCTGGTTCCGGGATTGATTTCCGAGTGGTTCTATAATTGGTTGTCCCGGGTGAGACAAAGGACAATAGTGGCCACTGCTTTAATATTTGATTTGGTTATTTTTATAATCAACCTTATCGGACTGCGCATCTTCAATGATGTTTATACGGTGGAAGACCTGCTTGAGCATTTTCTCTGCTTACATTTTACTCTGAAATACGGAATTCTTAGTATTATAGTAGCAACAATACTTGGAGTTATAGCCGGAATTTTGGCAAGAATATTCTGGATAAGAAAAAACAGAGATGAAAACTAAAATTTAAATCATATGAGCTCAAGCCGCATCTTTTGGAGCAGAGTTTTTCCGGCAGCGGCTTGAGTATTTAACTATTAATAAACCGGTTTACACGGTAATTTTTCCATCTTAAGAGAATAGTATTAAATATAATTAATTTTATAAAATTCATAATATTGAAAAGGTGATTATTAATGGAACTTAAACAGTTTTTAATAATGATAAGAAAAAAGCTTGTATTTATTATCTTGGTTCCAATTGTTGTGTCTATTATTACTGCTTTAATAAGCTCGCTTTTTATTCCTCCTTTATATGAGTCGTCTTCAACTTTGTATATAATCAGTCAAAATGCAGTTTCCGAAGAAGATGTAACCTATAATGAGCTGTTGAAAAATCAGCAATTGGTGAAAGACTATAGGGAGCTAATAAAAAGCAAACTCATTGTTAAAGCTGCATTGGAGGAACTGGGAATAACCGATATTTCTCCCGAGCAATTGTCCGAAAGAATCACTGTAGCATCAAAAAGTGACACCAGGGTTTTGGAAGTCAAGGTAAGAGATACCTACCCCGAAAGGAGTATGGAGCTTTCAAACAAAATTTGCGAAGTGTTTGTCAGAGAGTCTGTAAACATTACAAAGATATCAAACGTAAGTATTGTTGATGCTGCCGTAGTCCCCAGAACCCCTGTAGAACCCAAACCCATGCTTTACACTTTAATAGCTCTTTTGATAAGTCTTTGTGCGTCCATAGGAGTATTCTATCTGTTTGAAATATTAAACGAAACCATCAAGACATCTGAGGATGTAAGAGCATATTTGGAACTAAACGTGCTTGGGACCATACCTACATTTAACATCAAATAGGGGAGGGCTTACAATTGTCGGAGATTAGCTATGTAATCAAATATGATTTGAATCCTACAGTGGAAGAAGCATATAATGTTTTGAGGGCAAATATTCAATTTTGTGAATCAAACCAAAAAATTACAACTATAGCCATTACAAGCTATAGTCCCGGCGAGGGAAAATCAACAACATCGGTAAACTTGGGAATATCAATGGCCAAGGCCGGAATGAAAGTTTTATACGTTGACGCCGATATACGCAAACCGATGCCATTCAAATACTTTATGAGCAGCAATTTGAAAGGCCTTACCAATTATATAATGGGTCAGGCGGAGCTTGAAGAAGTAATAAACAAGACCGACATCGAAGGCTTCGAGTTTATAAGCTGCGGTGTCAAAACCAACAGCCCCGTAGAGCTTATAACATCCGATAAATTCAGCAGCTTCATTCAGGAAGTTAGGAAGCGTTACGATACGGTTATTATCGATACTCCGCCCTTAGGAAGTGTTATAGATGCTGCTTTGATTGCCGCCCAGACGGACGGAACAATTATTGTTATTGAAGCAAACTCAGTGAAATGTCAAAACGCTTTACGAATGAAAGAACAGCTTATAAAAGCCAATGCCAATATTTTAGGTGCTGTTTTAAACAAAATAAGCAAGTCGGAATATAAAAACTACTATGGTAGTTATGACTATTACAACTCCAGAAGAAAATATATGAAAAAATGGTCCAAATTGATTAAGAATTTAAAGAGTTTGAAGAGGGAAGAACATGATTGATATACACTGTCATATTGTTTTCGGAGTTGATGATGGGCCTTCGGCGATAAAAGATTCTATAAGAATGATACTGGAAGCGGAAAAGATTGGAGTGGACAAAATTATTGTCACACCCCATTACAATAAAAATGTCTATAATCCGGATAAGGTTTTGGAGAACTTTTACGATATCAAATCCAGGATTAGAGACTTTGGGATAGACTTGTATTTAGGATACGAGGTATTCTTGCTTTCTTCAATTAATGATGTGTTATCGGAAAAAGACAAATATACATTGAACAAGTCTAGATACTTACTTTTTGAGCTTCCTTTTGACATAATGCCGGTTGGCATCAGCGAAACTGTTTTTAAACTGCACTCAGAAGGAATAGTTCCCGTCATAGCTCACCCGGAAAGAAACATGTACTTTGTAAAGAACATGCCTAAATTCATTGAGTTGATAGAAATAGGTTGTCTTGTTCAGCTGGATGCTGCGAGTATAGTTGGGATTCATGGGTTAAAAGCCAAAAGATTTGCAAAAAAGCTTATTGATTTGAACTTGGTTCAATTTGTGGCATCTGATGCCCACAAGCCGGAGGATTATGAGATATATAAGAAGTCGTACGATATAGTTAAAAACTGGGCTGGAAAGGAATACAGCGATAAAATATTCACCCACAACCAAAAAGTTATCATTGTTCCGCCTGTTACCCGGCAAACATTGAAGGAATGATTTGTATTCTATTTGTAAAAGAAGTATTTAAATTCTGCTGCCCCGAAAGCTACCATTTCTTTATTTATTTTGAGATGCAGGATTCACTTCTTCAAAAACATTCCAATTATACCTCCTCAAATATAACTATTTAAATGTAAAATTTAAGTAATTTTTTTCGTAATTATTTTAGTTATCATAATTCACCTGTAATGTATAAAACTCCAATAAAATATTAATAATAAAACTGTATTAACAACTATACTAGAAAAGGAGGTATAATAAATTGAAAGCAACTGGAATAGTTAGAAGGATAGATGACCTCGGAAGAGTAGTAATCCCGAAGGAAATCAGAAGAACTTTAAGAATCAGAGAAGGAGACCCTCTCGAAATATTTACCGATAGAGAAGGTGAAGTAATATTAAAGAAATATTCGCCAATAGGTGAATTAAGTGACTTTGCTGCTCAATATGCCGAATCCTTGCATAAGACAAGCGGTCATATAACCTGTATTTCAGATAGAGATACAATAATAGCAGTTTCGGGGGCATCAAAGAAAGAATATCTTGAGAAATCCTTAAGTCCGGAAGTTGAAAAAATAATAGAAGAAAAAACTACTCTTGTTGTAAAAGCACCTGAGGAAAAAGCTATAAGCATTTTGGCGGATGAAATGGGCGAAACGAAATATTATTCACAGGTAGTGACTCCTATTATTTCAGAAGGTGACCCTATTGGAGCAGTAATATTCTTGTCAACAGACCCTGATGTCCGTATGGGTGAAGTTGAGGCAAAGCTTGCTCAAACAGCTGCAGGTTTCTTGGGAAAACAGATGGAACAATAAGCATTGGCTTATGGACTGCAGTACTCTTTAACAAAGAGGTAAATATGGACAGACTTACATCCCAAAGAATAACAGGTAACCGCTTAGGATTGCCTGTTATTTTTTAAGACTATTTTTTGTATTAAGAATCCAAATAATTTTATATATTTATGGTAATTGCCGGCCGCATTTGGTATAATTACTTGGTATAATTGATAAAACCAAGCACTTCCGGGGAGCTGATGATATGATAAAGGAAAAATATACTTTTGATGATTTGCTTGAAATTATGAAGCTCTTAAGGAGCGAAAACGGATGCCCGTGGGACAGGGAACAGAACCACGAAACCCTGAAAAAGTACCTAATTGAAGAAACATACGAGGTTCTTGAAGTAATAGATTTAAACGATAAAAAAAGACTCTGTGACGAGCTGGGTGACCTTTTACTCCAGATTGTTTTTCATGCCCAGATAGCAAGTGAGGATAATGAATTTGACATGAATGATGTAATTACGGGTATTTGCAGGAAGATGGTGCAAAGGCACACCCATGTTTTCGGTACTGACAAAGCCGATACTGCCGAAGAGGTTTTGACCAACTGGGAGGAAATAAAGAAAAAGGAAAAGGGAATGAAAAGCCAGACGGAGGTGCTCAAGGATGTACCTTCAAATCTTCCGGCACTCATGAGAAGCTACAAGGTTCAGCAAAAAGCAAGCCAAGTGGGATTCGATTGGAAAGATACGGACAGTGTGTTTGAAAAGGTTTATGAAGAAATAAACGAATTGAGAGATGTATATAAGAGTAAAGATGTGGCAAGAATAAATGATGAACTTGGGGATGTATTATTTTCCATAGTAAATTTATCTAGATTTTTAAAGGTGCAGCCGGAACTTGCGCTAATGGGTTCTATAACCAAATTCATAGAAAGATTCGAGTTTATTGAGAAAGAAGCGGCAAAATCCGGGAAAACCCTTACGGAAATGTCCCTTGAGGAAATGGACGAGCTATGGAAGATGGCGAAGACAAAAAAATAAGAAAAATTTTCTTAAAATTCGCGAAGAAAGGAGGAATTTCAAAGTTTTCATCGAATAAACATTACTTAGGAATTACAAAGCTTGGTATTTATAATAAAAAATAAGGCTTCAAATGAAATCCAATATAAAAAAACAGGAGGATAGCATATGAATAAGACTGAATTAATAGCAAGTATGGCTGAAAAAAGCGAATTGTCAAAGAAGGATGCAGAAAAGGCTCTCAACGCTTTTATAGAAAGTGTTGAGGAAGCGCTTGCAAAAGGTGACAAAATCCAGTTGGTAGGATTCGGTTCTTTTGAAGTAAAGGAAAGAGCTGAAAGAAAAGGAAGAAATCCTCAGACAAAAGAAGAAATTATAATTCCTGCTACTAAGACACCGGTATTTAAGGTTGGAAAGGGATTAAAGGAGTTAGTTAACAAATAAGATTAGAAACACTGCTAGTTAAAGTATTGCAAATTACAGTGTTTGTAAAATAAAATTGAGGTAAAAGGGCTTCCGAAGGTGAAGCCTTTTTATTTGACCTCTTTATGCGAAATGAAAGGGGTTGGGGGGGATCCTGTTGTTATGAGAATTGACAAGTATTTAAAAGTTTCGAGACTTATAAAAAGACGTACATTGGCCAATGAGGCCTGTGAGCAGGGCAGAGTCACGATAAACGGCAAAGTGGCAAAGCCCGGGACGGAAGTGAAGGTGGGAGACATTATAGAGATCCGGTTCGGGAATAATACCACAAGGGTTGAAGTGACTGCAGTAAGCGAACACGTCTTAAAATCGGAATCAAAAGATATGTATATTATCAGGTAGTTTTACAAAAAAGGCATTGAAGAGAGATGCCTTTTTTTATTTTATTTGTGAAATTGTTTGCAAAAAGTCATTTTTATTGTTGTACATGCATAAATATTTAAAGGTGTAACATAAAATTGGAGGGATAAGGTATGGTTGATGATAAAAAAGTGCAAAAGACGGGGATGCACAACCTTGTACTTGAAAACAGGGAGAGGCTCAGCATATCGGGTGTTATCGATGTGGAAAGCTTCAATGATGAAATGGTTGTGGCCGATACGGAAATGGGACTCTTAATCATACGGGGGGAAGATCTTCATATAAACAAATTAAGTGTGGAAAGCTCGGAGCTTAGTATAGAAGGATATATAACAAGTTGCGAATACAGCGATAAAGACGGAAGATCAAAAGGAATGGGCTTTTTCGCAAAAATGTTCAGATAGGATAAGTGATCAAATTGTGGGTATCTGTTAGCAATCAGGCATATGTTTTTTTGAATTGTGTCCTGGGGGGCATGATTGTAGCATTTATATACGATATTTTCAGGGTCAGAAGGAAAACTATAAAATCCAGCAACCTCATTGTGTACTTTGAGGACTTTATTTATTGGATTATTGTTGCATTGGTTCTTTTCGCCATCATCTACAGGAGCAATGAGGGAGAACTTAGAGGATATGTCATGTTGGGAGTGGCCATTGGCATTATACTGTATGCTTTGATTTTAAGCAGAATAGTTATGGCTGTATTCTTGTTTGTAATTAGAACTATATACAAAATTGCTGTTACTGTTTGCGGCATCTTGTTGATTCCCATGAGAATAATATTAAAAATATTGAGCGTGCCTGCAAAAAAGGCATATAAAAGTATTTCCCGGGGAGCTAAAAAGATAAAGGGGGCAAGCAAGAATAAATTGAGCAAAATAAAGGTGTCGGGGAGAATATTTAATAACATTAGGAAAAAAATATAGGAAGGAGGATTTTTCTAATACATGTAGAATTATAATGGTGTATAATATCATTTTGTTAAATAACCCTGTGTTGATATATTGGTTTTAGCAAGGAGAGGGCAATTAATGAACAAAAGAAAAAAGCGAAGTTGGGGATTGATTATAATAACCGGAGCTTTGATGGTTTATATTGGGACTGTTTTGGTCAAACAGCAGCTTATGATGAATTCCCAGCGGCAGCAGTTAAAACAGATTCAAGAGAATATAGAACATGAAAAAGAGCTTAATGAGAAGCTTCTCAAACAGAAGGAAGAAATTGCTTCAGAGAAGTATAATGAGAGGATTGCCCGGGAGACTCTTGGTATGGTAAAGAATGGTGAAAGGGTTTTTGTTGATGTGAATCAGTAGTCTGATTCTGATTACCCTCCATTTTCCTTAATTCAAGAATTTCATGATACTTGACGCAAGTCAATATCATATTATATAATCAAAGTACTTTATTTAATCAGGAGGAATTAATTAATCTATGCTCGTTGAAGTAGGTAAAATTGTTGAGGGCAAAGTCTCCGGTATTACTAATTTCGGGGCTTTTATCGAGCTCTCAAACGGTCAGACCGGCTTGGTTCACATCTCTGAAGTTGCCAATGAATATGTAAAGGACATTAAGTCTCACCTCAAGGAAAATCAAACGGTAAAGGTCAAAATTATTTCTGTGGACAAAAACGGAAAAATCAGCCTGTCTATTAAGAGAGCTTTAGATCCGAAAAAAGCGGATGCAAAGTCCACAAGACCAGAGGAAGTGGAATGGGGCAGCCGCAATTCGTCCAACCTTACCTTTGAGGAGCGTCTTGCCAAATTCATGAGAGATAGTGATGAAAGAATGCATGACCTCAAGAAGAATTTTGAATCGAAGAGGGGCGGCGGAGGATACAGAAAGTTTGTCCAGTAAATTTCTTTTCCATCACGAAAAGGCTGATTGTATAAAGCTTTGGTTATGACCAAGGGTTTAGTTGATTTTTGCATTTTTTTGCCTGTAATATGTAATAGAATAAGGTGCATAATATTAAAAGAGACTTTTATTTGCGAGTAAAAGTCTCTTTTTGGATGTATTGGCTTTTATGGCTGAATGAGCAGGATAAAAATGTAGATATTTCATTATAATTGGAACTAATCACCTTGAAAAAAGTGTTGACATTGCAGATAACATATATTATAATAAAAAAGTCGTTTGAACGGGAAACTTCAGAGTTGCCGGAGTGGCGGAACTGGCAGACGCACAGGACTTAAAATCCTGCGGGACTTACCTCCCGTACCGGTTCGATTCCGGTCTCCGGCACCATTTAAAATATCGCGGGGTGGAGCAGTTGGTAGCTCGTCGGGCTCATAACCCGAAGGTCGGAGGTTCAAGTCCTCCCCCCGCAACCAAGAATATTAGCGCTTATCCGAAAGGATAAGCGTTTTTTAGTATGCTTTTTTATATAATATTGTAAGAAATAAAAAATATTATTTAAATTCTAGAAGGATTTTTGCTTTTCTTTGTAGAAAATACATAATTACATATATTTTGCTAAGGATTTACCAGATAACATCACAATTAGGACAAGTCTTGCCAAAGGACTCTTCATGACCAATACCGGACAGCTTTCAATCAGAGTAAATATGAATTAAATCCACGGGAGGGTGCAATGTATGAAAAAGCCTAGCAGTACCAACAGTCCATTACGGGTGGCCTATTTGCTTTCTGCGATACTTGCGGTTGGTAACGGTTTATTTATTTATATAATGTCGGGCAGAAGATTAGGCGCTTTACTTACCAATTTAGTAGTGTGCTCACTTGTGGCGTTTTCAATAAAAGTTGCAACTGATATTACCTTTAAAAGAATCGTTAATAGATTAAATACGGATATGGAAAAGGTAAATCAAGGGAATTTGTGCCATCTGATTGAAACTGAAGATGCCGGCGAAGTGAAAAAAATATCTGTGGCTGTGAATTCAATGCTGAAAGAAATTTGTGAATTGATTGAAAGCTTTCTTTCTCTTTCATCCCTCATCATGGAGTCCACGGGAAAAGTCAGTGCTGCGGCAGAGTCGGCGTCACAGGCTATGGGCGAAATATCGAGAACTGTGGAGCAAATAGCGACGGGAGCATCATCCCAAGCAAATGAGGCACAGCAAGGCGTACAGGCCATGGACAAGCTATCGGAACAGATTACACTGGTATATCAAAACTATAACAGTGTCATTGACGATACGAGAAAAATCAACGAATTGAACAATATAGGATTGCAATCGGTTAAAGTATTGAGGGACAGGGCAAAGGAGAATTATGAAACGACAGAAAAGATATTTTCGGTTGTTGAAAAGCTTGCAAAAGGTATAGAAGATATAGGAAGCTTTGTTGAAGCTATTGAAAGCATAGCAGAGCAAACAAACCTTTTGGCGCTGAATGCAGCAATCGAGGCGGCAAGGGCTGGGGAAGCGGGCAAAGGATTTGCTGTTGTTGCCGATGAAGTAAGAAAGCTTGCCGACCAGAGCAGGAAGTCCACGGAAGAGATTAACCTCTTGGTGAACAGCATACAGGAAGAGTCTGCATTGGCGATTGAGTCCATGGAAATAATGAGAAGGGTGTCGGCGGACCAAAACGAGGCTGTCAATCAGACGGACAGTGCGTTCAGCGACATTGCAAACGCAATAGATTCCATAGTTCTAAGAATTAAAGATGTGAATCAAGCGGTTGAAAAAATGCAGAATGACAAAAGAGATGTAATTACCGCTATTGAAAGTATTTCGGCAGTTTCAATGGAAACGGAGGCTTTTAGCAAAGAAGTGACGATGACAACAGAGCACCAGTTAAAGTATATCGATGACATGAAAGATGCTTCCAACAAATTGAGTGAGCTTGTGAAGGAGCTGGACGATAAACTGGCAAAGTATAAGATAAAATAATGACAATTTATTTAAAAACCTCAATAAGGCCTTTACCGGGCCTTATTAAATTTGGAAAGGTATTTTTAAAATTCATCCTTAATTTTGGTGATTGTTGACTGTTTTTACTGCATCGTGCTAATATTAGATTAGTTATGGAGACTAAAAGAACATCAGATTCTCTCGAATTTAAAAGTTTAAATAGATAATACTAAAAGAAGCAAAATTAACATGATGTAAAACCCATTCTAAATGAAAATGAGTCTTAAAAAGCCGGGGGATGGCATGGTTATAAACAAAAGAGTCAATATAAAAAGATATAAAGAAATAATATCTGTCTTTGCAAAACATGGCTTTGGGCTGTTGTTTGATCAGCTGGGGATTTTTGACTATTTAAAGATGGGAAAAAAGATTGCGGCGGATGAGGGAGAGGTTGACAGCGCAAGGCTTTCCATGGGTGAGCGGATTCGGCTGTCATGTGAAGAGCTCGGACCGACCTTTGTAAAGATGGGACAGATACTCAGTACAAGACCCGATGTTATTCCGTCCGACATTATTGAAGAACTAAAAAAGCTTCAGGATTCTGTGCATCCTTTTTCCTTTGATGAAGTTAGGACAGTTATAGAAAGCGAGTTTGAAGACAAACTGGAAAATATCTACATGGAGTTTGAAAAGGAGCCCATTGCTGCGGCTTCCATATCCCAAGTTCACTGTGCAAAATTAAAATCTGGAGAGAAGGTTGCGGTTAAAGTACAGAGGCCCGGTATAGAGAGAAACATAGCGTTGGATCTAAATATTTTAAAGGACCTTGCGCATTTTATCGAAAATCACACCAAATACGGAAAGATTTATGACCTTGTCGGGATGGTAGTGGATTTTGAAAACACGATAAAAAACGAACTGGATTTTACCAAAGAGGGAGAAAATGCCGAGACTTTCAGGAAGAATTTTGCCAAAGAAGGAATTGCAAAAGTTCCCGAAATTAAATGGACGTATACCACAAGACGTGTGCTTACAATGGAGTACGTTGAAGGTATCGAGATTGATGATACAAGCAAATTGGAGAAGGCGGGGATTGACAAGGTTGAGCTGGCCAAAAAACTTGCCACGTCAATATGCAATCAAATTTTAACCGATGGTTTTTACCATGCCGACCCCCACCCGGGAAACATCAGAGTTCTTCCGGACGGTACGATAGTTTTTTTGGATTTGGGGATGGTGGGAAGTATCGGTGAGTCCCGAAAGAAAAGCATATCGGACTTCTTCATAGGTGTCTCCACCAAAAACAGCAAAATAGTTGCCCGGTCAATTGTTGACCTGGGAGAAATGTCGGATAGACGTAATCTAAAAAGGTTTGAAAAAGACATTGACAGAATGATTGATAAATATATTACCATGCCTTGGAGTGAAATAAAGGTTGTTGACCTGTTTTATGAGGTGTTTAATATTGCTTTTGTAAATGAGATAAGAATACCCCGCGAATTTGCCATGCTGGCCAAAACCCTTGGTACTGCTCAGGGAGTCTTGGAAAAGCTGGCCCCGGACCTGAACACCATAGAAATTGCAAAACCTATTGCAAAGAAGCTTATGTATAAGTCTTTCTCTATAAAAAATGTTACCGACAGCATAAAAAAGAATGCTCTAAATTACCGGGATGTGGCAGACCTGTTCAACGAAATTCCGTCCATTGTCTTGGGCATTTTGGAAAAATTCGAAGACAGGGATTACACCCTTCAGCTGGGAATTAAAGATATTGACAAAATTATGAAGAGGCTTGACAGGAATTTTAACCGAATGTCTTTAAGCGTGGTACTTCTTGCCGTAAGCATTATCATTACGGGTATTATAATAGGCTCCAGCCAGAGTGCAAGCCCGGGAAGCGAAATGTATTTTGTGAATGTTACGGCCCTTAGGATTGGGCTTGGAGTCGTAGTGGCCATTATATTGGGTCTCATTGTTTCCATGTTTCGGTCAAACCGCTTCTGATTTATGTTTTTTTCTTAAATTCAGTTTTGCATTTGGGACAGGTAATAATAATTGTTCCCTTGCCCTTGGGTACCCTAAGCTGGGCTTTGCAAGCGGGACATGAGAAATATCTGTGGGTTTTTGCATCCCTGATACGGATTGTTATATTGTTTGATGCCTTCTTAAACCATGCAGTAAAGGAATCCATAAACATTACAAATTTATAATTTTCCATCCTGCGCCGAGTTATATTTTTTGACAGTATTCTATAAATACTTATAGCCAGCGGAATATAGCCAATCAGGGCAAATACCGGCATTTTCAGCAGATTGCCGGTAAAGTTCAATATTATGAAGAGAATTATTAAAAATATGGAGAGACGGTCGCTGCCATACCTTTCCCTCATGAATGTTCTTAGCCAATTCATTTTGCTACCTCCAAATTTTTAGTCTTTCATAAATGATAAATGGAGGGGCGATATGCCCCATCCATTATTATGCTTTTTTTACCGAGGACATAACGAACTTGACTATTTCCACAATAGGAATAATTGCAAAAGCCAAAGCAAATGAAACAAGGAATTCTTTACCTGAAAGCGGAGTCAGCTTGAATATATCGTTTATGCCCGGCACATATATTACAAACAGCGATAAAGCGAAAGCTACCACCATTGCGGCGAATAAAACCATGTTACGGGTTTTCAATCTGAAAATGGATTTTGTCATTGACCTTAAGTTTAGCGATTGGAAAACCTCACATGTGGACATTGTCAAGAACGCCATTGTCATTCCGGTAATATGGGATTTGCTGTTGCCGATAAAGTAGGATATCAACGTTAAAGCTGCAATGGCAATACCTTGATATATTACGCTGATTCCCAAGCCGTTTGCGAAAATCCCTTCTTTTGTGCTTCGAGGAGGCCTTTTCATAATGTCGTCTTCTGCTTCTTCCATACCCAATGCTATGGCCGGCAGGGAGTCGGTTACAAGGTTGATCCACAGGATATGTATGGGTGAAAACAGTATAAATCCTCTGAGGGTTGCTATGAACAATGCAATTACTTCGCTTAAGTTTGAAGATAACAGGAACTGTATGGATTTACGGATGTTGTCATATATCCTGCGGCCCTCCTCAACTGCGTAGACAATCGAAGCAAAGTTGTCGTCAGCAAGAACCATATCGGATACATTCTTGGTAACGTCTGTACCGGTAATTCCCATGCCAACGCCTATGTCGGCGGATTTTAGGGCAGGGGCGTCATTAACGCCGTCTCCCGTCATTGCAGTAATCTTGCCGCGTTTTCTCCATGCATTTACGATTCGTACCTTGTGCTCAGGCTGTACGCGGGCATATACGGAATAATCTTTAACTTTTTCTTCAAAATCACTGTCGGATATTTCGGACAATTCTGCTCCGGTAATTGCCTGGCTTTCATCGGATATAATGCCCAGCTCCTTTGCAATGGCAACGGCTGTGTCTTTGTGGTCTCCGGTAATCATAATAGGACGTATGCCGGCATTGCGGCATTTCTCGATTGCCGCTTTTACTTCCGGACGAACGGGGTCAATCATGCCTGCAAGGCCAATAAATGTCAAATCCCGCTCCAGGCTTTCCGGAGATGTATTGGCGGGCAAGGAATCTGTCTCTTTCATAGCCGATGCCAATACACGAAGGGCTTTATTCGCCATTCTTTTGTTTTCGTTAAGAATTTCGGTGCGGTGTTTGTCTGTCAAAGGAACCACGCCATCTTTTGTGATTATGTGGGTGCAGTTTTTCAAAAGCTCATCGGGTGCTCCCTTTGTATACTGAATGAATTTACCGTCTTGGTTCTTGTGGACTGTGGACATCATTTTTCTAACCGAATCGAAGGGGGCTTCTGCAACTCTGGGCATAGCCTTTTCCAATTCGTTTTTATTGATGCCCATATCAAAAGCATAGCGTACAAGGGCGCTTTCTGTAGGCTCACCGATTACTTCGCCGTTTTCTTGCGACAAAGCGGCATCGTTGCAAAGAGCCATGGAGACAGCGAGCTTTTGCACATCACCAAAGGAATCTACGACTGTCATTTTATTCTGGGTCAGAGTACCTGTCTTGTCGGAACAGATAATTTGTGTACATCCCAAGGTCTCAACAGCGGTAAGCTTACGGATGATGGAATTGCGTTTGGACATTTTTGTGACACCGATGGAAAGAACAACGGTGACAACCGCTACCAAACCTTCCGGAATTGCGGCAACAGCCAGACTGATTGCCAGCAAAAACATTTCCAGAACATTGTTTCCTGAAAAACCTCCGTTCCTTAATACTCCAAAGACAAATATGAATACGCAAATCCCCAGTACACCCACGCTAAGCACTTTGCTCAACTCTGCAAGTTTCTTTTGCAGCGGTGTTTTTTCTTCATCTGTGCTGGAAATAATGTTTGCGATTTTTCCCATTTCTGTTGACATTCCGGTGCTTACTACAACACCTTCACCGCGGCCGTACACAACATTGGTGCCCATGTAAGCCATGTTGCGGCGGTCACTGAGAGGAATGTCCTTATCCGATGAAGGTATAACATCGGCTGATTTTTCAATGGGTACCGATTCTCCAGTAAGGGATGCCTCTTCAATTTTAAGGCTTGAAGCTTCAATAATTCTTATATCTGCAGGAACAGCATCACCCGCTTCAATAAGAACTATATCCCCGGGTACAATTTCTTCGGACTTGATTTGCATTACCTTACCGTTTCTCCTGACTTTTGAGTAAGGAGACGACATTTTCTGCAGGGCCTCAATGGCTTTTTCGGCCTTTCCTTCCTGCACTACACCCAGTATTGAGTTTACAATTACAACCATCAGTATGATGATTGAATCGGCCGGCTCTCCGGCCAAACCTGAAATAATTGCCGCTACAATTAAAACTATGATCATAGGGTCTTTTAACTGGTCTAGAAATTTGGCAATTACTGATTTTTTCTTGCCTTCATCCAGCTTGTTAGGACCATATTTTTCAAGCCGCTGCGCAGCTTCTTTTGATTCAATACCGTTTTTGGAGCTTTCCAACTGTTTTAGAACGGTTTCAATGCTTTCAAAATAGTGTTTCATTTTCCACGTCCTTTCCTTATTATTATTTTATTTTGGTTATTATTTATTAGCGCATTCTAAATTAGCCGGCATATATTATATCTTGCAATTCGGCTAACAATTATCTTTACAAATAATTTATCATGATATAAGATTTAAAAAAACCAATATTTTTAACTAAGTGTCCGGTTTTTACACAGATTGCCCAAAGTGTGTAATTTTCGGACAGATTGTGATAAATGTTCGTGTATGAGGTGATTGATTATGGCAAAGCCTGAGCTTACCAAACAGCTGATAGCCCAAACATTAAAGAAGCTTATGCTAAATACCACGCTGGACAAAATAAGCGTTCAAGAAATTGTGGATGCTTGCGGTCTTAATCGCAAAACTTTTTATTATCATTTTCAAGATAAACAGGATTTGGTTTGCTGGATTTTTGACACCGAGTTTGCAAGTCTTACAGATGTTAACCATGACAATTCGGTATTGGATGAGCTTGTGGAGCACTTGTATGAAAACAGGGACTTTTATGTTGCAGCCTTAACTTCAAATGTGCAGAACAATCTTAGCGAGCATTTTTTCAGGATTATTTATGAGTCTGTCAAGGAAAAAACTGAAGAAGTGCTGGGGGAAAATAAAATTGCACCGGCTGAATTCGATATGATTGTAAATTATTTTACCAATGCAATTGTGGGGAGTATAACCCAATGGGCGAGGGGCGGAATGAAGAGTCCTCCTTATGAATACAGTACCAGCTTTTATCCGCTGACGGAGGAATGTCTGAGGTTTATTCTGGAGAAGAAGGTTAAGAAGCAGAAATAGTGATGAAATTTTTGCAACGGAAAAGTAATTAAAAATGGTGTGGATACGATTGGAGTTTCACCATCGCAAGATTCAGGAACGGCCGACTTTATAATAAATGGGTTGGAAGTCTAATTTGTTGGCTGGGGCGATGGCACAACAACCGAAATAACCGATTATTCTGCCAATAATATTAATGCAACTGGCTTTAGTTATTGCTTTTATGCTTGCAACGCTTTAGAGGAAATTCCTGGAAATCTGTTTGAAAACAATATTAATGCCGCAGATTTCAGTTATTGCTTTGCCAATTGCGAAGCTTTAACAGGCCTGGCACCGGAACTGTGGCTGCGTGAAAATTTAACGGGTAACTCTTGTTTTTATAACTGTACCAAGTTATCGAACTATGAAGATATTCCGGCAGCGTGGAAGGATAATTAAAGAATAAGGCGAAGCACAGAATAAATGGTATGGGCAGTCTTTAGGCTGTTCATACCATTTTAATTTGGCCTCTTGGAATGAAATGAAAGAGGCAAAAGCGAAGGGACTCGATGTCTCGAGCTTTTGATTTCAAACTGACAGAATGGAAAAGCACAAAAAACGTAGAAAGAGAATAGAAATGTAAAAAGACCAAAAATACTAAAAATTTTTGATTTAAACCCCGTTTCTTTTGCAGTTATAGTTTAAAAGAAAAATTACCAAAGGCAATAATACACCGCAAAAAGCGGTTATTTTTTTGTTAAAATTTTGTATTATTTTGGTGTTGTAGTATGATGTAGTATGTGGTAT
>Ga0209720_1000505_pt1 | contig 40854 bp, 32 predicted proteins | sample AD_JPNMR3_MetaG_FD_184426 | JGI IMG/M metagenome (GOLD analysis project Ga0209720, IMG submission 184426) | Active sludge microbial communities of municipal wastewater-treating anaerobic digesters from Japan - AD_JPNMR3_MetaG (SPAdes) (version 2) | ecosystem: Engineered > Bioreactor > Anaerobic... | reverse complement strand
TGTTAGAGTAAAGCTTTCTCCTATAAACTTAAGTAAAATTACTAATGTTGAATACAAATCAATAAATGATTCGTTAAAGGAAGTCATTTTAGATGGTATTAAGGTTACTGTAAAAGGCTCAATATATGATGATATAAGTTAATAACTATATTACATATAACAATAACTTACCGTGTTACCCTGAAAGAATGCGTATGTGCAAGGCTTGTAGGGTACACGGTTTTCTGTATATTTAAGAGTTTTTGCTCACTCACTGACAACCGTCAAACAGATCATTACATAGTGGAATGGTTGCGCAGTTGATAAAATCACTGTAGAAATAATTAAACGGAGGATGATGAGCTTAATTATACCGACTTTAAAACAAGGAATATTGATTATAATGATGAATCTTCAGAATTGTAAAAACCAGTATTAAAATAATTTTGGTGTATGAGAAGGAGAACTCATATAAATATTTTACTGATACAAGCTTGGATGCCCAAAAATTAAAAAAATACAACGGTTTTGCCGTCAAAAGTAATTAATTGAAACTTGAAATATCCGGTGATATAATTTTCCTATAAAAATATGTCGGGGAGTGGGGTCATTGAGAATAAAAATATCGCCGGAAGAGATGACTAGAATAGCTGGAAACCTAAAGAGTTTGTCCGATAAATTTGATGATATAATAAAAGACATAAACAGTACAGTGAAGCTAATCGACTGGGAATTAAGAAGTAAAGAGGGCGTAGACCAAAAAGCATCGGATGCGATTAAATCAGCCAAAAAAATATCCAGTGGCCTTAAGTCAATGGCGAAGGACCTTGAATTTGCCAGGGACAGGATGGTTGAGGAAGATAAGAAAGCATCCGCTACTGCTAAAAAGATGAAGAGTGCAACTTTTAGCACTTCTATGGCAGCAGCTGCTGCAGGAAGTGTGAAAGTTTCAAATGTAAACTATACATCGGACTACAAAAACCTAGGTCCCGGAACGGCAAGCTGCCCGAATACATTTGTTGGTGACCCCGTAAACGTAACAACGGGAAACTTTTATGTAACCAAAAAAGATATCCAAATACCTTCAAGGGGTATTGCTCTCGAAATTAGGCGATATTATAATTCCATTGACCAAACCTACGGAATTTTGGGAAAGGGCTGGAGAATAGGATACGAAACCAGCCTAATGAACATAGAGGATAGCAAGGATTTATTGGTAGTGTATCCCGATGGAAGCGTAAACATATTTGAATATGATGAAAAAGACAATAAGTATAAAGCTCCAAGGGGAGTTTTTGATATACTCCAAAAGAATGAAGATGAAAGCTATGTATTGAAAATTCATGATGGAACTACCTACAGATATGACAAATCCGGAAGCCTCATATCAATAAGCGACCTTAACGGTAATGCAATCTCCATAGAATATGACGACCAAGGCATGATTTCTTCGGTAGTATCACCGGGTGGAAAATTCTTGGACTTTTCATATGAAGGTGCGAGATTGAGAAAAATAACCGACCATACGGGAAGGCAAATAACTTACTCCTATGATAAATCCGGAAATCTCATACAGGTAAGGTATCCGGACGGAGGAGTTATTAAATATGGATATGACAATAAAGGCATGATATCCATAACAGACCAAAACAAAAATACCTATGTCCAAAACACATACGACGAAGCAGGCCGGGTTGTAAAGCAGCTTGATTATGAAGGAAACGAGCTGATTATAGAATACTGCCCGGAAGAATGCAAGAATATATTTAAATGGCAAAAAAGCGGCATAACCCGTATATACAAATACAATGAAGAAAAGCAGCTTACGGAAATCATATACGATGACGGTACTAAAGAAATATACACCTATGATGAAAATAAAAACAGAAGCAGCATAACGGACAGAAATGGCAGGACAAAGCGGCTTAAGTATGATGAAAGGGGTAATTTGACGGCGGAAATAATGCCGGAGCCCTTCAACTACACAATAAGATACAGCTACGATGACAACAACAGAAGGACGAAAATCAGCACTCCGGCAGGAGGCCTTGCAAGATTTGAATATGATGCAAAAGGAAATCTCCTGAAGCGTGTTGTAAAAATAGACGGCAGCAATAATTCTGAGACTGTATATACATATGACGAATTCGGAAGAGTTTTGACAATTACCGATGCCGAGAATAACACCACATCCTTTGAATATAATGATGAGGATATAAGCAAGCCTTCAGCAATAATTGATGCGGAAGGAAACAGGTTTATCTATGATTTTGATGCCGTAGGAAGAGTTGCAGCAATTACAACCGGCTACGGAACCGTAAAAATCGAATATAATGAGCGAGACAAGATAACAGGTCTGATTGATGCGGAAAATAACAAGATCAGGATAAAATATGATGCCGTCGGAAACATGGTCGAGGTTATCACTCCCGAGCAATATGCAGAAAAAGGTGATAAGGGAAAAGGCTATACCTTTGCGTATGATGCAATGGACCGAATGATAAAGCAGATTGACCCATTGGGAAATGTATTTTCGGTAAAATATGATGAGCACGGGAATAAAATCAAAGAAGTCAACCCCAATTACTATACTCAAGAGGAAGATGACGGCATAGGAATTGTCTTTAAGTATGACTCCAACCATAGGCAGATAAATACCGTTTTCCCTGACGGAAGCAAGTCCAGAATAAAATATGACCCTCGAGGCAATATAATAAAAACCATTTTGCCGGGCGATTATAACGAGGAAACCGATGATGGCCCGGGAATGCAATTTATATATGATGAAATGAACCGAATTGCTAAGATTCTCGACCCGAATGGAAATGTATTTGCCAAGTATGTGTATGATGAGGACAGCAGAGTCATAAAAGAAATTAATGCAAAGGGATACATCAGCGCGGACAATGACGAAGAACGATGGGGCACATTGTATAAATACAATCTGGCAGGCTGGCTGGTTGAAAAAAGAACTCCGCTTCAAAATATAGATGGGCAGGTCTTTTACAATGTGACAGAAAATGTTTATGACAGAAACGGCCGGATTGTACAGCAAAAAATCTCTCCTGAGTATGTAACCAAAACCGGATATCCGAAGAACTGGAACATCATAAGCTACAAATACGACAAAAACGGAAGAGTCATTGAGGTTTCCGACAGCATTGGCTCCAATATTCAGTATGAGTATGACTGCCTTGGTAAGAAGACTTTGGAAAGAATTAAAATAAATGATAATGCATACAAGATAACCCGATTTGAATACAGCAGTGCCGGAAGACTCAAGAAAGTTTCCGAAGAGTGCAATGGAAGTGATTTGGCAGGCGAAGAAAAGGGAACCGTTACAGCGGATACCTTGTTTGAGTATGACAGGAACGGCAATATTACAGCTATTACTTCTCCGGAAGGGTATAGGAAGAGATTCATCTACGACGATGCAAACAGGAGGATTGGCGTTGAGGCTTATTTGCCGCCAGAGGGTGTAAAAATATCCGGCAATGCCGCCAATGCATTGTTAAAGACTACAGTTAGAAGGACACTGTACAGCTATGATAAAGCAGGAAACCTTGTACGGCAAACCCTTCCCAACGGAAGTACCATTGAAATCGAGTACGACAAAATGAATAGAAGAATCAGGGTAAAGGATGCAGATGGAAATACAACAAGGCTGTTCTATGATACGTCAGGTAATTTGATAAAACGCGTGTTGCCTGAAAATTACAATCCTGAAATCGATGACGGCCCGGGAACATCTTATCTTTATGACTCTATGAACCGACTTTTACAGGTCACAAATGCAGCGGGAGTTGTTGTGGAAAGAAACGTGTACAATACAGCGGGAGAGATAATAAAGAAAATCGGGGCTAAAGGCTACCTGGCGGCATCCGATGATAATGAGAGATACGGTGTGGAATACGGATACGATATAGGAGGAAGACTTAGGTATATTACAACGCCTGAAGCGAAGGCAAAGGGAATTATAAGCCAGCAATATAACTATAATTCTTTGGGGTATATTACGGAAATTATTGACGGAAAAGGAAATGCAACAAGATATGCACTTGATTTGTGGGGAAAAATTAAAGAAGTTCATGAAGCCAGCGGTTCTGTTTTCAGATACGAATATGATTATGCAGGCAACCTTACAACAGTAATGGATGGAAATGGAAATACCACGCGATACAATTACAACAGCCTTAATCTTCTTTCGGAGATTATTGACCCGCTGGGAGGAAAAATTTCTTACAAATACGACAAACAGGGAAGAATGGTTTGGACTTCCAATAGGGACGGAAAAGCCATACATTACAGATACAACTTTGACGATAAGCTCGTAAGCATTTGGAGTGAGGACGGAATTCTTGAAAAATATGAGTATAATCTTGACGGAAGCTTAGCGGCATCTATAAGCGACAGGACAATTCATTCGTATACCTACACTCCGTCGGGAAGACTTAAGAGAAAGAATACAAACGGTGTTGGTGTATTGGATTATGAGTATGACAAGAACGGACGTTTAACAAAGCTTACCGACATAAGCGGAAAAACTATCGAGTATACTTATGACATTCTTGGCAGACTTTCAAATGTGATAAACGCAGGGAGGCAAACGGCACAGTATGAATACAATCCGGATAATACCGTATCACGGATTTTATATGGCAGCGGAGTTTGCGCAAAGTATGACTACGACATGGATAAAAGGATAATTGGGCTTCTTAATGTTGATCCTTTCGGTCAAGAACTCTTTAGAGGAAAGTATTCCTATGATGCCAACGGCAACCGGATAATGCAGGATGAAAACGGCAAGGTGACGTCATATAGCTATGATAGCATAAACAGGCTTGAGAGAGTTTCTTACCCCGAAGGCAGTAGTGAGAAATTTGCATATGATAACGCAGGAAACAGACTTGCCAGAGAATTCGGTGAGCTGATTGAAAACTATAAATATGACGAAAACAACAGGTTGATACAAAAGGTGTCAAATGGCGTTGTGACAGAGTATGAATATGATGCCAGAGGCAATCTTGTAAAAGAGATTGAAGGAGAATCTGAAAGAATATTTGAATATGATGAGTTTAATAGACTTACAAAGGTAATAAATGCAGACGGTACATATATGGAAAACATATATGATGCCGAAGGCATGAGAGTGCAGACCATAGAAAACGGTGAGTACCGAAGGTTCATATTTGATGGAAAGGACGTCATATCCGAGGTCGGTGAGGATTGGGAGATAAAGAGCAGGAGCATAAGAGGACATTCGTTATTGGAATTGGAAGATGAAAATAATAATTCCTATTACTATTTACATAATGTACATGGCGATGTAACTAATCTTACGGACAGTTCGGGAAGGATTGTAAACAGTTACGATTATGACGCATTTGGTAATACTGTAACTGCGAAAGAGACAGTACGCAACAGGTTCCGTTATGCGGGAGAGCAGTATGATAATATGACGGGGCAGTATTACTTGCGGGCGAGATACTATAATCCCTCTGTCGGACGGTTTACGCAGGAGGATACATGGAGGGGCTTTACCTATAATCCCGCAAGTTTGAACCTCTATACATATGTTGAGAACAATCCTGTAATGTTTGTTGACCCTACAGGACATTGGCCTAAATTTATTGATAATGCGATAGATTGGGTCGGCGACAAGGTAAGTGATGCGGTTGACTGGGCAGGAGACAGGATAAGCGATGCGGTTGATTGGGTAGGAGACAGAGTGAATGATGCAATTGATTGGGCAGGCGACCGAATCAACGATGTCGGCAACTTTATAACAGATACGGCAACCAGTGTTAGAGACTGGTGGGTGGAAAATAATGTTGGAGCATACGTTGTTGGTGGCTTGAAGATATTGGGTGCGGTTGCTATAGGTGTAGGCGCAGTTGCGTTTACTGTTGCAACTTTTGGAGCTGGGGCACCGCTGGCTACTTTGGCAGCTGGAGCGGCAATTGGTGCAGGAGTAGGTTTGGCAGCAACTTATGTAACGGATGTTGTTTCTAACTTTGCCCAAAACGACTGGAAATGGTCGGCATCCAATTTTCTGCCATCCTCTTCACCAGGTGAATATATAGCAAATATGTTATCGGGTGCTATTGGCGGAATGATGATAGGAACTATTGGTTTTGGGGCAACCGTAGGGATGATGGTCATTGATGCTGCAGTGACTACAGGTGTGGCCACATTTATAGATTCCGGGATAGAAGATATACGTACAGGAAAAATAAATGAGATTGATTTGGGTGATGCTTTAATCGATTTCAGATCAAATCTTATTGGGAATGCTATTGGATGCGTAGTGGGAAATCTTATTCCAGATGTTTATGTACCTGTATCCAAGCAAGAAGCAAGATATATATTAAGAAAAGCAGGTAAGGCATACAATGGAGCTGCTGCAAGAGCCTTTATTAAGCAAAAGGCATTCCAAAAGCAAATAATTGATTTGATAAGTGACTTTGTTGACAAGCTAGCAGGAGGAATAACATCAGAATTAATAGGAGGAGATGGCAAATGTACTGCAAATTAGGTTTGTAATATAAAGTATTTTTACAATAATGGGGGGTAATCATGGAAGAGGTATATAATCAAATACTTTTTAGTGAATTTTTATTTGGTATATTTGCGTTTGTGATAGGCCTTATTGTGGCATTGGTTTTATGGTTTTATGGTGATGACGTTATCAAGGTAAAGAGAAATGGTGTAGTTTTAAGAGAAATAAAACTGAAAAAATCTGCAATGTTTGTTTTTAAACGGTTATTACCATTGATAATATTATTAGCAGTTACAATAACTGGGATATATTCTACTTTAGATTATGTAAAGAAAGATTACCTTTATGGTGAAGGAACAATGACATATTACAGAAAAGCATCGAATACAGTACGTATTGAAATTGATAATAAGTACTACCGTCTGCCGAGAACTTATAGAAAAAATTTTTCATCAAAAAACATAGGAACAACGTACAAATTTGTATACGCAAAGAGAACGAAACTGATTTTATATATAGAAGTTGTAGATGATTCAACAGATACATTTTAGAAGGACTAAAATACACGCATTATTTGCTATTGGAGGAGCAGAAGAAATACAAATCTAAGCAGAAGTATCGAAAAGCCGGCTAAGGTATTTTGCTTTGGCTGGTTTTTGTGATTTATAATGAGTTAATTGATAAAAGTTTTCTAGTGTGCTTTTAGCCTGCTTGAAAGTATGAAGAGGGGATTGTATGTTGAGGGAGGTTACCTAGTGGAGGAAATATACAATAGATTACTTTTTAATGATATGATATTTAATTTAATTTTTGGTGGTCTAGCCATTGCGGCATTGATAGTTCTATGGTTTGGTGGTGACGTTATTAAAGTTAAGCAAAAAGGTGTGGTCGTGCGAGAAATAAAATTGAAAAAATGGACAAGGTTTATTTTAAGAAGGTTAGTACCCTTAATATTCTTGCCGGCTTTTGGAATAAGTATAATAAACTCCACTTTGGATTATGTGAAGAAAGACTATCTTTATGGAGAAGGGAAAATGACACGGTATGAAAAATTACGGTATGCAGAACATATTTATATTGACAGTAAATACTACAATTTGCCGAGGATTTACAGAAGATATTTTTCATCAAAGAACGTAGGAATGACCTACAAATTTGTATATGCAAAAAGAACGAAGTTAATTTTGTACATAGAGGCAGCGGATGATTCAACAGACTCATTTTAGAAGAACTAAAATACGTATATTTTTTGATAGTAGAAAAGCATGAGAAGAATGCGAAACATCCCTAATAAAAATGTACGTGGTTATAAGACGGGAAATATTATAAAATTATGTTAAGAAATTATGCATCTATATAGCATTCACAATCGATATAATAATTCTTAAGTTTACTCATGAATTAAACATGCTTTAAACGTTTTGTAAAGAGCTGCAGCGAATGGTTGGTAAAAAATAATCGATAAAAGAATAATAAAGTATATAAAAATTATAAAAAATAGTACTGGCATGTATAAGATATTTATGGTATTATAATGCTATAAATTATGGAATTAAAGTATATTAATTTTGTAAATTATTAACTACTCTTACGGGGAGATGTATATATTGGAGAATTGTGTTTTCTGCAAAATAATTAACAAGGAGTTGCCCTCAACGATTTATTATGAAGACGACAAGGTTATTGCAATAAAGGATATAAATCCTGCTGCTCCGGTACATGTGTTGATTATTCCTAAGGAGCATATTGTTAATGTTAAAGATATTAACGAATCCAATGCCCAAATATTGATAGACATTCATAAAGCCGCAAACAAAGTTGCAGAGGATTTGGGAATTTCGGAAGAAGGATATAGATTAATAACAAACTGCGGAGCTGCAGCGGGGCAAACGGTTTTCCACCTTCATTACCACCTGTTGGGTGGAGTCGATATGGGTCCTAAAATTCTCTGAGACAACAGGTCGTTATTGCAATAATATACCATATGTGATAATATAATCACATAAGATATTATTATTCATTTGGTATTTTTGATTGGAATATAGTGTATATTAAGTGTTGGGTTTTAAGCTTGGATCCAACATCACAATAATAAATAAAAAACCTAAAGAGTTTATAGGGGGGGCAAAAATGAAAAAGTTCCATAACAAACAACTTCAAAACATCATCTGTAGTATTATCGCTATTGTTATGATTTTTGGTGTTATTGCAACAGTGGCATATGCAGAAGTGGGCGGACCGGATGCGTTTCAAAAGGTAGTATTACAGGTGATTAGCCTTTCAGAAAACCAAAGAAAAGACTTTGTTGATGATGTTCTTGACAAAATTACTACTGCAAACTATAAGGACTTCGTCGATGTTACAAAGGATATTCTCGGTGTGTCAATGTCGGATTCGGATATTGAAAAGGCACTTAAGAGTTATGCATACTATCCGAATACTCACAAGGGAAAACTGAAAAACTTAATAAAAGATTTCGGATTGAGTTCAAAACAGTATAATACGTCAGCTTTCTCCGACATTGAAAAAAGAATTAATTTCGGTGTAACAGGAAATTCTGATGATAGCAGAGGTTTCGAACTTTTTGTTGAAATTTTCGAAGCTATCAGGACATTCAATACGGCACCAGTGTTCTATGACGGTTCGGAGGATATTTATAAAATTGACATCAAAGTTGAAGGAAACAATACGTTGAAGAATGAGATTAATGCTCTTATTTCTTCCGTAGAGTCTCTTACAAACAAGGGTATACAAGATTTTGATGCATTTGCTGATTATATTGAAAATGAAATCAATACAAACTCTTATGCTCAGATATATGGTTTGAAAGTATTCTTGAAAAACGAGCTGGGAAGCAGCGCATACGAAGGTAATTTGCCGGAGCCTTCTGAAATCGATCCTTTGCAAAAAGTGTTCCTGGCAGTTATCAGTCTTCCACAGCAAAGCAGGAAATCATTCGTAGGGAATGTGCTCGCTAAACTTACACCAAGCAATTATGCAGATTATGTTTATACAGCAAAGAGAATTCTTGGAGCTTCAATTTCCGATGCACAGATGGAGGCTGCACTGAAAGTATATGCCGGTTATTCAGCAGACTACCGTGCACGGGTTGAAGGTATAATATTGACATTTGACTTGTCAGAGATTAAAATTAATACTGCAAACTACGCTGATTTGGCGGCCGATATCAACCGCGAAGTTACTGGTGATGCCAGTGATGTTACAGGAACGAAATTTGTTGTAGGTATGTTGAACTACCTGTCAACATTTACTGGTCCAATGGTGTTTGATGGAGCTCAAGATTCTTACAAGATTGACTTTAATGTTCCAAATAACAATACTATGAAACGTCATCTTGACGGATTGATAAAATTGATTAAGTCTTTGGAAAAGAGGGGAGTGATAGATTTTGAGTCCTTCCTTGCTGTAGCTGAGAATATAGTTAATGCTAATGACAATGCTCAGATTTATAACTTCAAGAAAGAGTTACGTGTTTTGTACGGAAGAAGAGTTTACGATGGTGAACTTCCATATCCGCCAGCATCACCAACACCTACATCTGGTGGTTCAGGTGGAACAGGTGGCACACCAACACCTTCAGCAACACCGACACCTACTTCTACTTCTGAAGTTGTAGTGCCTTCACCTAGTGAAGTTCCGGCAGCTCCATTTAATGATGTTGCAGGTCACTGGGCAGAGCAGTTTATTGCAAAGTTGGCAGCTAGAAATATCGTAAGCGGTTATCCTGATGGAAGTGTAAAGCCCGATCTTGAGATATCAAGAGCTGAAATGGCTGTAATTGTTGTTAAGTCAGTAGGACTTGAACCGGCTAAAGACATATCGTTAAAGTTTAAAGATGCAGATCAGATACCTGCATGGGCTGCGGGTTATATACAGGCTGGAGTTGAGGCAGGTATAATCGCAGGATATGAAGATAACACATTTAGAGCATCAAGAAATCTGTCTAGAGAAGAAATGGTTGTATTAATACTGAAAGCTTATGAATTTGGAACTTCAGAGAAGGTAGATTTCAGCTTCACAGATGCGAAAGATATTGGAGATTGGTCAAAACCGTTTGTCGCAAAGGCTGTTGAATTAGAGTTTGTAGTAGGTTATCCGGATAATACGTTTAAGCCTAAGAAGAGTGTAACTAGAGCTGAAGCATTTACAGTTCTTGTGAAGGCAATAGAGGCAAAAGAAGCAGCAAATGCTGCCAATGAGGCTGAAGCTGCTGAGTAAGCTAATAAAATTAATGAATTAAAAAGGTGGAGCATAACGCTCTGCCTTTTTATGTATAATAAAAATTAGAAATTGTCTTGTGGAAGTTTTAAGTAGATGTTATAATTATTTTGTAATTAAACGGAATTGCTACCAGCATAATAGAAAAGGACTGAAGTGAGATGGTTGTGGATATTCATTGTCATGTTCTTGATGGGATAGATGACGGACCAAAGACGTTGGAAGAGGCCATATCATTGTGTAGAATGCTGCAAATAAGGGGTATTGACAAAGTTATTGCTACACCGCACTTTATTGGAGATTATGATTCAAAGCCGACTCCCGAAAATATAAATGAGAAGATATCAACGCTACAGAAAGAATTGAACAAGGAAAATATCAAGCTGGAAATATATCCTGGCATGGAGGTTTTTGCAGCCAATGACACCGTTGAAAGACTGGAAGAGGGCGAGATTTTGACGTTAAATCACTCCAGATATGTGCTTATTGAGTTTTCCTTTGAGAACATTCCCAAGTATATGTCGGAGCTTTTATTTTCTATGCAGCTTAAAGGGTATATTCCAATAATTGCGCATCCAGAACGCTACAGCATACGATACAGAAAGAGCGGCATAATCAAAAAGGCCGTGGAAAACGGTGCGTTGCTTCAGATAAATTCGGGAAGCTTTATGGGTGCTCATGGCTCTGAAGTCCGGGATGAAGCAATTAGGCTTTTAACAAGTGGAATGGCCCATCTTGTAGCTACAGATGCGCATGGAGACAGAAGGCCGGTTTATTCCATATTAGAAGTCAGGGAAGCACTTATTGAAATTTGCGGAGCCGAAAATATGAAAAAACTGCTTTATATAAACCCCCAAAGAGTTTTTGAAGATAAAGATGTGGAGCAAACAAGTTTTGTAAAAAAAAGCTTTTCATTTTTTGATATTTTTAAAAATATAGGGCTTCGCGATTAGCTGTGTTAAAATGTCCTAAACTCCAGGTTAAATTGACAAAATGTATAAAATCTTGTAATATAAAATTATAGACTGCTTTACATAAATATTATGTTAGGAGTTATTATATATGAATAATTTTACAGTGACTAAAACTCCAATTGAAGGACTTATAATTGTAGAACCGAAAGTTTTTGCCGACACTAGAGGAGTTTTTATAGAGAGCTACAATAAAGAGTCATTCTTAGAACTTGGGCTTACTATGGAGTTTGTTCGAGACTATCATATAAAGTCAAGAATAGGAGTATTGAGGGGTATACATTTTCAGAGAAAATTTCCTCAAGGTAGGCTCATAAGAGTAATTAGAGGAAGGGTCTATGACGTTGCTGTAGATTTAAGAAAGGACAGTCCTACTTTTGGGAAATGGTATGGAATAGAGCTTTCAGCGCAAAACAATAAGATGCTTTATATACCGGAAAGGTTCGGCCATGCTTTTTTGACTTTAGAAGACGATACTGAAGTTTTATGCAAAACTACCAATGTATATTATCCGGAATATGACTCGGGAATCATATATAATGATTTGGATTTGGAAATAAATTGGCCTGAAATCGAAGGTGACATAGTTTTGTCAGAAAAAGATAAAAACCTGCCGGCATTTAAAAACGCAGAATTGGATTGACATTCCAACAGTTTTAAAGGAGAAGAAGTATTATGAAAAAAGGGATTGTTGTCGTACTGGTAATTCTGCTGACAATAGGAGCAGGATTTGTTGTTCCTATAATGATAAACAGGGATGTCGGCAGAGCAAACAATCAGCCAAGCAATACGGCATATACACCAGCAGGGACGCAAGAACCTCTGTCAACCCAAAAAGCTGATCAAACAGCAGCGGCGACACTAAAAATCACACCAACTCCGACTGATTATAAATTACCCGATGCTTCCGAAAAGACCGAAAACGGGGGAAAGGGGAAGGCACAGTCTTCCGGATCAAAAGCTTTGGTTAAAGGTTCTCAAGAATGGATAGACAAAAAGATAGAAGAACACAAGGATGAAATATTAGATGAAGACCTTGCCGATTTTAGAAGAATTTTTCCGAAAGTCGATATCGGCTATGTACAGAGCTTAGGAAGTGGCGGATATACCGATGAGGAAACTGAAGAGCTAAAGAATTATCTCTATAAAACTCTTGGAGCCGCAGATTATGAGAGGGCGAAAATATTATTCTACAGATATTCATATATACTTGATGAAGATTAATAGTAATTTTATATAAAAGCATCTACGAAATGTAGATGCTTAATTGTCGAAAGAGGTATTCTGGTAATGCTTGCGAAATCAAAGCAAATTGCAGTTTGAAAATCCTTCGATATTGTTGTGATATAAATATTGACAAAATATTACTGGAAAGTGGTGGCATAATGTGGAAAACTAATATCTATTTAGTTCAATTCTCATTATAAGTTTAATCGAATTCATATCCGAAATATATATTGATGGGGTAGGTGCAATGACAAATCGACCTAAACTTAGGATTGCTATGTGCCTAATAGATCTCCATATTTGTTGATAAATGATAAAATGGGTTTGAGGACACATAAAATAGGAATTGAGGTAGCCTTCCCTAAAGTATATTGATGCAAGAGACTCAAATGTATCTATTTATTTGATAATAGCTACCTAAACTGGAACGCGTGGAAGAATTGTAATGGTGCTCTATTGACAATTAAATGCCTGCTATGTAAAATGGAAATGTTGGGGGCATATTACTTGTCACTGCTATAAAAGATTATGCAAACGATGTGCGAAAAGGGGTCATAAACGTATGGAAAAGGATGATATCTTAGAAATTGATTTGCGTGAGATGGTATATATCCTGCTTAAGAAGTGGTATCTCATCGTATTATGTTTTGTTTTGGCAGCGGGTTCAGCGTTTGTTGTCACTCAGTTCTATATAAAGCCGGTCTATAAAGCTGAAACGACGCTGTTCCTTGGTAAAGAAAAAGAGCAAGTTTCTTTGAGTTTTGCCGATATACAGGTAAATAATCAGCTTGTTGTTGACTACAGAGAAATTCTTCAATCAAGACGTGTTGCAGAGATTATAAATCAAAAGTTTGGCGTTGGTATACGAGAATTTCAGAATAATGTAACTGTAAAAACAGTAAAAGACTCGAGATTGTTTAGTATAAGCTATGAGGATACTGATCCGAAACGTGCCGCCGATGTAGTGAATGAATTGGCAACGGTTATTCAGGAGATGGCAGATGAGATTATACAAGTTAAGAATATTAAAGTTATAGACACGGTCAAGATACCGGAGAATCCAATAAAGCCCAATAAGAAAATGAATGTAGGCGCAGCGGGATTGTTCGGTTTGGTATTGGGAGTTGGATTGATAGTCTTACTTGAATTAATTGACCATACATTCAAAAAGCCGGAAGAAGTGGAAAGGACTCTTGGTATTAATGTCATCGGTACAATACCGTCATTCGAAGGCGGCAAAAGAGGAAAGAAAAAAGCAAAGGATGAGAAGGAGCTTCAAGAGCAATATCTTAAAAATCTTATTGTACATAATAATCCGAAATCAGCTCCTGCTGAAGCGTTTAGAGAACTTCGCACGAATTTGTATTATTCGAGTGTAGACAGAGAAGTTAAAACCGTAGTAGTAACTAGTCCAACCCTTGGAGACGGCAAAACGGTTACTGCTGTAAATCTTGCAATAACTCTTGCCCGTTCCGGCAAGAAGGTTCTTATTATAGATGCCGATTTGAGAAAACCAAAGGTACACCATTATTTTGGTGTGAAGAGCAAAGAGGGCTTAACCAATTTACTTACCGATTCAAAAGATGATTTAAAAATCAAAATTACAGAAAAAACTGATATTTCAAACCTGCATATAATTACATGCGGTCCTATTCCGCCAAATCCTGCGGAAATGCTTAATTCGAACAGGATGAAAAACCTTTTGGAAAAGGTTAGAGAAGAATATGACATTATTATCATTGATACTCCTCCAGTGGGACAAGTTACAGATGCCGCAATTGTTGCCGGAATTACAGACGGAGTCATCCTTGTATTGGCAAGCGGTCAAACAAGGATAGAAATGGCAAAGCGCGCTGTTAAATCTCTTGAGAGCGTAAAGGCAAGATTTATTGGTACGGTTCTTACGAAATTGGATACTGAAAGAACAGGTTATTATTACAGCTATAAGTACGAGTGAGTTTGAATTATAAGATGTATATGCAGTATCAAAACATATTATTGTATTTGATACATATCATATGAGGTTGTTTTTGGCATTTCGGAGGCACCTATTGGTTGGTAATCGTTGGTGGGGCACGTTATCTATCAATAGGGAATATACAATGAGAGTTATGGTAGCTTATTAGACTTATAAGTGACTGGGCGAAGCTATGAGTATAGAAGTATATCACTGAGAGGGTAGACATATGTATTGGTATGTACTTTTTATAAAGTCTGGTAAGGAGAGAAAAGTAGAGCAATATTTAAGAAAGGAGCTAAGTATAGATATATCTATACCATTTATCCCATTACAAGAAATATTGTTTAAAAAAACTGGAACTATAAAAAAGGAAATAAGGCCATTGTTTCCCGGATACGTGTTTGTTGACTCAATTCTGCCAGAACATGAATTTTTAGAAGAAGCAAAATATTTGACAAATAAATCCAGTGATATTATAGGTCTATTAAAATATTCAGATACAGAAATTGCCATGAGAGAGTCTGAAAAACAGAGATTACTGAGATTGTGTAATAACGATCATTGTATTGAGGCATCATATGGGATTATTGAAGGAGACAAAATACATATATTTGACGGACCATTAAAAGGTATGGAGAGTATTGTAAAAAAAGTAAATAGACATAAGAGAGAAGCGCTGATTGAGTTAGAGATCATGGGAGATGTTAGACTGGTAACTGTAGCCTTAGAAATTGTTAAAAAGGTTTCGATCAATAGTAATTAGAATTAGTATTTTATATGCTGTAAAAATAAAAATCAATAGATTTCAAAATAAAAGAATATTAATTTTTGTGATTCAAAGAAGTAAATACACAGACTTGAATGGAAGAATAAAAGGGGCAATAGCTATGAATAATCGAAAAAAACTGCTATTTATAGTTGAAGCTATGGGTGGTGGTGTATTTACATATATTGTGGACTTGGCAAATGAGCTTATAGACACGTTTGATATATATATTGCCCATGGATTACGGACTCAAACGCCGAAAAACTATAAAGAGTATTTTGACAACAGAATACAACTGGTCGAGGTTAAAAATTTTACTCGTTCAATAAGCATTTCAAAAGACATAAAAGCTTATTTTGAAATTAAAAGCATAGCTAAGACCATAAAGCCAGATATAATTCATCTTCATTCATCTAAGGCGGGTGTATTAGGAAGGTGGGCTTTCAATGGTCGTAAAATACCAATATTTTACACTCCGCATGGATATAGCTTTTTGATGTCGAACTGTAGCTGGAAGAAGAGATTATTCTATAAGTTTATAGAATTGATTTCAAGTAAAAGATCTTGTACTACAATTTCTTGTAGTGAAGGTGAGCATAAAGAAACACTTAAGCTTACTAAAAGAGCGATGTATGTAAACAATGGCATTAATATTTCAGAGCTGGAAGAGCTAATTTCAGATATAGAAGAAACTAAAGAACGTCCATTTACTGTTTATACCTTAGGGCGTATTTGTGATCAAAAGAATCCAGAATTTTTTAACGAAATTGCAGAAAGGCTGCCCCATATTAAATTTCTATGGATTGGTGATGGAGAATTAAGAGATAAGCTAAAGTCCCCTAACATCGAAATAACTGGATGGGTAGAGCGAAAAGATGCATTAAAAAAGTCACTAAATTCTGACATATTCATATTAACTTCGTTATGGGAAGGGCTGCCTATATCATTATTAGAGTCAATGTATATGAGGAAGCTTTGTGTGGTAAGCGATGTCATTGGGAATCATGATGTTATACATAATGGGGTTAATGGTTATGTCTGTAATAATATTAATTCGTTCGTAGAAGCTATTCAAAGTGATATGATAAAAAATGCAAAATTAGTTGAAAATGCATTTAATGATATTATGACAGAATATAACACAAAAGAAATGGCTCAAAAATATATTAGTATCTATAAGAAGTCTATGCAAATGTAATTTGTTGTTAATAAAATAAAGCGTATTATTAGCAGTTTTTTAATTATTTATGTATAGACAAAGATGAACTATAAATTCTGAGAGGAGAACAAAATGAAGAAGGTTGCATTAGTAACATGTTATTTCCAGCCGAATTACGGAAGCATGCTTCAAGCATATGCAACTCAACAGATTTTGGATAATTGGAATATTCCTAATGAGACAATTTGTATTGATGGGTTTGCAGGAGAAATTAAAAAGGCAAAACTGAAATATTTTAGGAGTAGGATGTTATCACCAGATGTATTTAAAGATAAATGGGGATTTATTAAATTAGCTATAGCAAAAAAAATTTATAAAAACACATTAGGTAATAATATATCAATCAGAAAAAAGCAATTTGATAAATTTGCCAGAGAAAGATTTCGATTGTCAAAAGTTTATTCATCAAAATCTGAATTGGGAGCTCAAGCATATAATTATTCAGCTTTTTTAGTAGGTAGTGATCAATTATGGTTACCTTCTAATATTGCAGCAGATTATTACACACTAAATTTTGTTCCAAGTGATATACGTAAAATTGCATATGCCACTAGTTTTGGAGTTTCTTCACTGCCAAAAAAGGCCCAAGAATCTGCAAAAAATTTTTTACCAAGAATTGATTATTTATCGGTTAGAGAAAAATCAGGACAGAAATTAATTAAAGATTTAACGGGTATGGATGTTCCTGTTGTATGTGACCCAACTCTGTTACTTTCGGCTGATGAATGGAAAAGTATTCAATCCGAAGAGCCTTTTATCAAGGGTAAGTATATATTCTGCTATTTTTTGGGAAGCAATCCTTATCCTCGTGCTTTCGCAAAAGAGTTGAAAGACAAGACTGGATGTAAAATAGTTGCTTTACAACAACTAGATGCCTATATTAGGAGTGATAATGGATTTGCCGATGAAGCTCCATACGATGTAGGACCCAGTGATTTTATTAATTTAATACGTAATGCAGAATTTGTTTGTACTGATTCATTTCATGGAACAGTTTTTTCAATTTTGAACCGTAAAACGTTTTTTACTTTTAGACGTTTTAGGACGAAATCAACTATGTCTACAAATAGTCGAATTGATTCATTGTTAGAAGTGTTAGATATTAAATCAAGAATTTTAGAAGGAAACGAATCAGTTGAAGAGCAAATGAATGAGAATATTGATTATTCGCTTGTTGAAAGTAGATTGAAGATTTTCGTAGAAGAATCAAAGAAATTTTTATATAGAGCATTGGAAGGCTTGGAGTAGATTTTCATGATAAATATTAAAGAAAAAGAAAAATGTTGTGGCTGTTCAGCTTGTGACAATATATGTCCTAAAAATTGCATTACAATGCATCCTGATAATGAAGGTTTCTTGTATCCGAATGTTAATATGAATGAATGTGTTGAATGTAGTCTTTGCGAACAAGTATGTCCAATATTAAACAATGAAATTGAAAAACCTTTTTCACAGAAAGCGTACCTAATACAGAATAAAGATCCTAAAGTACTCAGTGAAAGCACTTCTGGAGGAGCTTTTTCTGCATTAGCTGAATATATACTAAAAGAAAACGGTGTTGTTTATGGTGCTGCTTTTAATAGTTCATTTGAGGTAGTACATCAAGGGATACAAAATCCTGATGAATTATGCAAATTCAGAAATAGTAAATATGTTCAAAGTAGAATAGAGAAAACATTTTTAGAAGCGAAAGTGCATTTAGATGCTGGAAGAAAGGTATTGTATAGTGGAACTCCTTGTCAGATTGAAGGCTTAAAAAGATTTCTAAGAAAAGATTACACTAATTTAATTACTGTTGATGTAGTATGCCATGCAGTACCTTCACCTTTAATTTGGGAAAAATATAAACAATTTCGTACTTCTGAAAATATGAACTTATTGGAGGAAGTGGCTTTTCGTGATAAGGAGTACTATGGATATGAATACTCTCAAATGACTATTAAGTTAAGGAATGGCAGAAAGCTACATTTTGGAGTAGAGTCAGATCCGTATTTGAGAGCATTTTTTTCAGATTTAAGTGATAGGCCAAGCTGCTATAATTGCCAGTTTAAGAAGCGATATAGAGTATGTGATATTACTATCTGGGACTGCTTTGATGTATTCAAATTTTCAAAAAGTCTTGATAATAATAAAGGTGTGACTAGAGCATTAGTTCACACTGAAAAGGGCAATAAATTATTGCAGGCAATTAGTGAAAAATGCGTAGTGGTTGAGGTTGATCCGGATTTTGCAGTAAAAGGCGTTAGGGAATTGGTTAAATCAGTGCAATTAAATCCTCGTAGGAAGCAATTTTTTGAGGATGCAAACCGAATGAGTAATAAAGAATTTTTTGAATTCTATTTTCCGAGTACGTTGCGTGTAAAAGCTGAGTATTTAATAAGAATCAGCTGTATTAAGCTTGGTATATATCAGACCATTAAGAGACTGGCAAAGAAAGTGTTAAAAAGGAATTAATATTTTAATTAAAATTGAAGTTACTTCTATAAGAAATACAGCAATGAAGAACTAAAATAAGTAATAAAAAGGGATGGAAATGAGAATATTATATTTTGTAGATAGATTGCTCCACGGTGGTATTCAAACATTTTTATATAATTTTATTTCAAATATGGATTTATCAAATAATGAGGTATCACTATTATTATTAGATGATGGAAAAACATATCCTTTGGAAGAGAAATTTATAAATTTAGGAGTTAAATTATATAAATTATCAAACATATGGGTAAGCAAGCCACTTGATTATATTAAGTATAAAAAGGCAATTGACAACTTTTTTGCTCAGCATAATGATTTTGATATTGTTCATTTACATTCATCCAGTAAAAATTTTTATATTTTAAAGTGTGCTCAGAAATATAAGATTCCTGTACGAATAGCACATTCTCATAATACGGGATTTCAGACTCAAAATCCAATAAAACTGTTTATTGGCAACAGAATGAAAAGATTGCTAAAAAGATATGCCAATTACTATTTTGCATGTTCTGATTTAGCGGGTAAATGGTTGTTTGGCAGTACTGACAAGGTCCATATTATTCATAATGCTGTAGATCTATGTAAGTTTAAATTTGATCCTGAAAAGCGTGCAGAGATACGAGAAAATTTGGGAGTTGATAATAATCTTGCTATATGTAGCATAGGAAGATTAGAAAAGCAAAAAAATCATGATTTTTTACTGGAAATCTTTGCTGAAATACTGAAATTGGATTCGCGCGCAAAATTATATTTAATTGGTGACGGTTCTCTAAAAGAACAATTACTTCAAAAAGCCAATATTTTATCTATAGGCAACAGTACATACTTTCTTGGTTATAGGTCTGATGTTGCAGATTTATTACAAGCTATGGACATTTTTTTAATGCCTTCGTTATATGAGGGGTTTCCACTTACAGCGGTAGAAGCACAGGCAGAAGGCGTTCCTTGTATTTTTTCCAATACAATAACGGCTGAGGCAAAACTGCTGCCTGAAACGTGTTATTTAAGTTTGAATGATAGTCCTGAAAAGTGGGCAAAAACTGTTATAGATATTTATAATTCTTATTATCGTGATGATAAGAAAGATGAATTAACTAAAGCAGGATTTAACCTTCACAAAGAATTAAGCAAATTGATGAAATTTTACGAACAAGCGATTAATAGGGAAAGGAAGTAATTATGAGTAGTTTAGTAACTGTTATAATCCCTACATATAAAGGCAGTAACACTATTTTAAGAGCAGTTGATAGTGTATTAAATCAGACATATAAGGATATTCAAATTATAGTAGTGGATGATAACGGTAAAGATACCAAAGAACAGCAGATAACCCAGAGTGTTCTTCAAGAATATATAGATCAGAACAAAATATTATATTTAGTGCATGAAAAAAACATTAATGGTTCAGCCGCAAGAAATACTGGTTTAAAGTATTCAGATGGAAAGTACATTTGTTTTCTTGACGATGATGATATTTTTTTACCTGAAAAAACAAAAAACCAAGTTAGTATATTTGAGAATTCACCAGAAGAAATAGGAATGATTGTAGGTTCTTATAGAGTACAATTACCAAATGGGTATCATAGAGATATTATTGTTTCCCAACCTGAAGATTTTGTATATGAATATTTACGACATAAAATTTCTGCATGTTCGAGTGCAATAATGATAAAAAAGAATGTGCTCGAAAAAGTAGATAAATGGGATGAAAGTTTTATGCGGCATCAGGATTGGGAGTTTTTCACTAGAGTGGCATATAACTATAAAGTACGTGTAATTAGTGATATTTGCATTGTAAAATTCAAAATTGACAGAAATCTCCCTAAAGACCCAAAAGTGGCAGAGAGATATAGATTACACTATTTAAACAAGTTATATGGCATTATAAGTGAGCTTCCAAATAAGAAACGTAATCAGGTATATGCAGCAAATTACTATGATATTGGAAAAGAATATCTAAAAAGCAAAATGATAATTAATTCTTTAAAGTGGGCTATAAAGACAAAAAAGCCTATTTGGGCTATTACAAGGTATATTATTGATGCATATGCTTTTTGGAGAAAAAAGGGTTTGATAAACAATGGATAAAAAAATTGCTTTAAAAATAGGTACTAGAAGAATTATATTTAATTCTAATATAGATTTAGTCAGTTTAGCTATTGCTACATTAATCATGAGTCCGTTATTGGATTTTATGTTTACTTATGGCTTTGGATTAGATAATTTGTCTTCTCCATTAGTTCTTATTATATCCATAACGGCTATATTATTGAGCATAAAGAAAATTAAATTAAATAAATGGTGTGGAGTTTTTCTTATCTTTGTATCGTTCTTCTATATAGTTTCTTGTTTGTTTTATCAGCAGGAAGGTGTAATACCGTCTATGTTTATATTGTGGGTTGTTATTCCCGTAATACTAACTAATTTTCAGTATAATGCTGAAAAAATATTAAGGTATTGCCTTTATTATTCTACATTATTGATATTTTCATTTGATGAAATTTTAATTCAAACACATGTGCCAACAACTAGATTTAATCAGGTTTCTTTGGTTACATCGTATGCTTTGGTAATTGCAGGAACAGTATTAATTTTTCATTTTATGTATTATAGAAATGAGTCCTCCATAATTATTAAAGTATTATATTGTATACAACTGTATTACATGATAATTTATTCCATGCAAATTGCACGAGGTGCATTACTTGTACTGATAACATCTTTTGTTATTGCGATAATAGGAAAATATCAAGGAGAAAAAAGAAAAAAACCTGAGAAGCAAATAGTATTAATATCTATTATTTCAGCTATTCTTCTTTTTATTTTAAGAAATAACTTTGTAAATATTATGTTGTGGTCAGTATCTTTTTTAAGCAAATATGGAATAAATATTGGAGCTTTAGATAAAGCTCTATACTTTTTGAGCCAAGGAGATGTTACTAATGGAAGAAAAGAGTTTTTTAGTACAGCTTTAGAATACTTTTGGAAATCTCCTATTTGGGGAAATGGAATAGGAACATTTATAACAAAGAATTCGGCAGGAATAGCTTTTGTTCACAATTTCATTTTGCAATTTATGTATGAAGGTGGATTAATTTTTGCAATTCCATTAAGCTTTTTAGCATTAAAAGCAATTTTAGCAACATTGAATTTGTATAATTTAAATAAGAATAGTTTTGTTATAATTGCATTTTTGTCTTGTAATATGTTAGTGAAGTTGTCCTTTTCATCTAACCCTTGGGTTAATCCAATGTTATGGTTATTGTTTGGGATTATAATTAATCATCTAAAGCAATTAAAGTTTAGAAATATGCAAGTAAAATTTGGGGTTAATGGAGGATAAATATGAGAATTGGTATATTAACTTATCATAGATCAATTAATTATGGTGCATACTTGCAAGCTTATGCATTATGTAGGGTTATTTCGGAAAGATATCCTTCAGTTTTGGTAGAACTTATTGACTATGATATGAAAGCTGCGGATAGATTTTATAAAAAGCAATTCTTGCGGAAATCTTTAGCATCAAAAAGTTTTAAAGGGTTAATATATTATTTGCACCAGTATAAAACTTTTGCAGATTCTCAATCAAAATTGAAATTAAGCTCTGAAAATTTGTATTATTCTAACCTTGAAGAATTTCAAAAATTCATTAGAGGAAGATATGATTTGATTATAGCAGGAAGTGATGAAATATGGCGAGTTAACGGATTTAGGGGATTTCCAAGCCCTTATTGGTTACCTGGGGACCTTCAATGTATTAAAATGTCATATGCGGCATCTGCTAGAATTGATTATGATAGCCTTTCACAGAAAGAAAGGGATCTAATGAAAAATATATTATGTGATTTTTGCTATATTGGAGTTCGTGATGAAAGTACAAAACGATGCATTGATAAAGTAATGGAGAATAGTTTGGCTTATATTAATTGTGATCCTACTTTTTTATATTCATATAGAATTAGCGAAGAAAACGGTCGAAATATTTTAATAAATAAATTTGGTATTAATCCCGGCAAAAAAACCATAGGATTTATGCTTGAAGATTCAGAAATACCAAGAAAGTTTATGTCTGCATACGGAAGCAAATATAATTATATTTCTTTGTATGATTATCATAAAGAAACAAGGAATTATGCACGGCTGAGCCCATTTGAATGGATAGATGTGATTTCTGCATTAGATTTATTTGTTACTTCGAGATTTCATGGCGTATGCTTTTCATTAAAAAATAATGTGCAATTTATTGCAGTAGAAGAACGAAAGACTACCCTAGATAATAGTAAAATGTATGATATACTAGGTCGGTTAAATTTATGTGAACGATATTATTCTTCTAAAGAAATGATTACAACAGAGATAATTAAAGAGATCGAGCGCCTTATTCAAAAAGATACGAAGTATAATTGTCAACCAATTATTGAATTGAGTAGAAGTTTTTTTGAGAAACTCGACAACATTGTCAAATAAGAGAGGTATGTACAATGATAATAAAAGAAAATGAAGAACTGAAAAAGTATACTAGTATTAAGATTGGTGGAATTGCAAATAAATTCTACATTCCAGAAAGTATAGAAGAACTAGTTGAACTATTAAAAGTACTTGACAACCCCTTAGTAATATCAGGAGGTTCAAATTTGCTCATTGATGATAAGGGTAAATTTGAATCAGTTATTTGTTTGAGAGAATTTAATAAGGAAATAAATAATTTAGGTGATGGCGTTTTTTACTTTGGTGCTTCTGTACATTTGCAAAAAGCAATTTTGGAGATTAATAAAGCTGGCTATGGAGGAATAGAATATTTGTATTCTGTGCCTGGACTTATAGGCGGTGCTATATATATGAATGCTGGTAGAGGATACAGATATAATCAATCAATAAGTGACTATATTGTAAGTGTAGATGTGGTTGAAAATAGAGAAGTAAAATCTATACCGAAAGATTTATTAGAGTTTAAATATAGATATTCATCATTTCAAGATGATGATAGGATTATTGTAGGAGCAAAGTTTAAGTTTCCTCGATGCAGTTCAGAGGAAACCTCAAGATTAAGGGATGAAAGGATTAAGCTTTGCAAAAAAGAGCAAGATAATTCTGCTGCAAATTTTGGTACTGTTTTCTGTATAGCAAATCCAAAGATAATGAAATTAGTATCAAAACTTGGATTGGGTCGTAAAGATGGTGTGCATTTTTCGAAGAAAACTCCAAATTGGATATTAAATGAAGGAAATGGAAATTTCCACGATACGATTCAATTAATAAAAATTGTACAAAGATTACATAAGTTTACGTTTCAGAAATGTAAGCTAGAAGTTAAAATATGGAGATAAATTTAATAGAAAGATAGTGATTATATAATGGAAAGAAAATTAGACAGCGTCAAGCAAAAGCAATCATCAATGATTAATAATGTTTTAAAGATATCAGGTGGGACATTGTTTGGACAGTTGATTTCTATTGCTACGCTTCCAATATATACAAGAATATTTGGAGCGACAATAATTGGTAATTGGACTTTGTTTACCTCTGTTGTAATTATAGTAAACACATTTTCTGACTTGGGATTATCAAATGCCATTATGGTTGAAGAAACGGAAGATGATACAAAAAAATTATTTTCAATAATAACAACTTTAGTTTTGATATTTAGTCTACTTATTGGGTTTGGATTTTTTATGTTTTATTCTTTTTTTCCCAATAAGGCTGGTATAAATCCGATATTTTACGCTTTTTTTATTACAATTTTAATATTTACTCAACAGCAGATTCAGTTGAGCTATTCGTGGCTTAATAGAAAAAAAGAATATAATGTACTAATGAAGAATCCTGTTATAAACCATGCTTCAGCGGCTATTGTTGCAATTCCACTAGGTTTATTGGGGTATAAAAGTTATGGTTATTATATTGGTCTAATTACAGGAGAGATTATAACTTTGCTACATATGAGAAGAAAACTACCGAAAGTTTTTTTGAATTTTTCTATTAAGGATCATAAATCAGCGTTATCAAAGCATAGAGAATTTTGCTTTTATCAGATGCCTACAAATATTGTTGCACAATTTAAGAACCAAGCTCCTGTATTATTTATTCGTACTCTATTTGGAGCCGAAATTTTGGGATACTATTCAGTATCGATGAAAGTTTTGAAAATTCCAATTACTTTTTTAGCTAATTCTATAGGAAAAGTCTATTATCAAAGAATTGTCGAGATGACTAAGAAAAAACAAGATATAGGAGAATTTACATATAGAAATATTAGTCGTGCAGCAAAAATTGCCATCATCCCAATGAGTATTTTGCTTTCGTTAAGTGACTTAGCATGTAAAATTTTTTTGGGGCCAGACTTTATTGTTGCTGGCAATATTACAAGAATAGTAGCGTTTAATAGCTTTTTTACTTTTTTGATGATGTCAACTCAGGGATTAGCAATTGTAGTTCATAAGCAAAAGTATTCTCTTATTTCTGGAGTTACTCAGCTAATTGGCTATGCTTTTGGATTAGCGGTTGGAAAGTTTTATTTTAATAATATATATATAGGATGTATTATTATGACAATCATCTTTTGTTTTGTTCAGATTGTATATTTTAGTAAGTTGTTTCAAGTTATTAATATTTCGGCATATCGATATTTGAAAAGTGTTTTTGCATCAATAATTATAATATTTATATGCTCCGCTGCTATTAGAATTATAAGTAACATATTAGGCATTGTTAGTGGAATCTAGGAAAATGCATTTCACAAAATTAACTTTTGTGAATATTGGATATTTTGAGCTTGAAATTCATATTAGCTTTCTATATTAATAAGTAATAAATTGTATTACCAATAAAATGGCAAAACAAAAGCATAAGCAGACCAAATGTGGTAGTTTTGAATTGACAAGATAAAAAACTATTTCCACGGGAGTCAAACTTATGCCTGATATAATAATAGAATAAAGCCAAGAAGTAATCAATTATATAAATATGCTAAAGTTGCCTATTTCCGGAGCTTTGAAGAACCATATGGTTCATATGATTTCAGGAATAATAACCACCGAGGGAAACAAGAATATTTCTAATGTCTATTCAAGGCTTACCTGTAACCGGGACCGGAGCAGTGGCTCAAGGTTCCTTGGAGAATATAAATGGAGTAACGAATACGTAGATTACAAGAGGAGAAATCATCCTTTTAAATCTGTTTGTGAGAATGTATCCGATATCATCATTCTCACAGTGATGGTAAGACCATGTGGTCTCACTGTGTAGTTACTTCCCATTACAAAATCTCCGAGTACTTCTTACCACTTAACTTTAAGCACTATCTTAGAAAGCAGTTCTTTGGACAAAAAGCCAGGAGGCTTTTTAAGAATAAACAGGAGCTGGCAATGCAGCTAATTGATAAATTTACGCCTGTTACAGAAACTACGTACTTACTCGTAAATGCTTGGCATACATCAGGAAAATTGATGCTTCATGCTCTTAAGAGAGGGTATCATACTATTGGAAGAATAATATCCAATCGTGTGATTTACCCAGGCGGCATTAAGACTAATATCAAAGAATTTGCCATCCATATACGTAGTAACGAAACTTGCATAGATACAAGCAGGAGACGACAACTATTATGTATACAGATATGGGGGTAAAATCATCGATATTGAAAATGCCGTAATTCTTATACGTTGGAGTAAGAAGATCTTTCTGACACACCAGCATTTATCGTAAGTACCGATGTAAGCCTAACCACCTTCACTATTATTGGATATTACCAGAACCGCTGGGATATTGAAGTGAGCTACCGGTATCATAAAAACTCATTAGGGTTTGATGAATACCAGGTTGAATCATTAACTTCAATAAAGCGTTTCTGGAGTATGGTCTTTATGACCTATACTTTTCTTGAGCTCTTCAGGGTCTCTAAAAGGAGAACCTTGAAACTTGAGACCATTGGAGATACCATAGGGTATTTCCGCAAACAATATACGGTCTGTATTGCCAAGTATGCATACTCTTGTGCAGAAAAAGGGTAAGTCTTGATGATGTAGTTGCCAAATTAGGGGTCACTGCATAAAGTTTTACATTTTACTGCATAAGTCAAATTATTAATTTTTTTGACATCCATTTCAAGGGCTCAAGAGCAGCGTATTCATTCAAAAGTGCTGCATAATATTTTTTTCACAGTATGATATATGATGTAATAATATATAATTAAAAATATAATGAATTTATGATTACACAGACAATATTGACGAGAAGCACTGGAATCTTTTAATTAACATTCCAAAATAAAAAGAAATAGTATATTATAGAAGCTGTAAAGTAAGCAAATATAAGTAGATAAGGATGGGGATGAGCATGATACCAAAAGTTGCGATGTTCGGCACCGGCTATGTTGGACTTGTATCAGGCGTTTGTATAGCCGATTTTGGCGTAAAAGTTATTTGTGTTGATGTTAATAAAGAAAAGATTGACGGACTCAATAACGGAAGAATTCCAATTTATGAGCCCGGCCTTGATGTTTTTCTTGAAAGGAATATAAAAGCAGGGAGAATACAGTTTACTACTGATGCCAAAAAGGCAATAGAGGAGTCCAACGTCTTGTTTATTGCTGTAGGTACACCTCCGAAGGAGAACGGAGAGGCTGACATGCAATATGTATATGCTGTTGCCGAAACTATCGGGGAGCATATGAACGGATACAAGGTTATAGTTGATAAGAGCACTGTACCTGTTGGTACAGGCCAAGTTGTAAAGAAGATAATAGCCGATAAGCTCAAGGAAAGAGGAGTCGAATATTCTTTTGATGTTGTGTCAAATCCGGAGTTCCTTCGCGAAGGTAAAGCCCTTTATGATTTCACTCATCCTGACAGAGTCGTTATAGGCGTTGAAAGTGAAGAAGTTGCGGAGATAATGAAAAAAGTATACAGGCCTTTGTATATTAATGAAACTCCGTTCATAATAACGAACATTGAGACTGCAGAAATGATTAAATATGCCTCCAATGCGTTTCTTGCAACAAAGATAACTTTTATAAATGAGATTGCGAACCTTTGCGAAAAAGTAGGGGCAAATGTTCAGCAAGTATCAACAGCTATGGGCAGGGATGGAAGAATAGGTCCAAAGTTTCTGCATGCAGGTCCAGGTTTTGGAGGTAGTTGTTTCCCTAAGGATACCAAGGCCCTTGTACAGGTGGCTGAAAAACATGGTGTTCATATGTCTGTGGTAAGTGCAGTAATAGAAGCAAACCAGAGGCAGAAAAAAATGGTAGTTAAAAAACTTGAAAATATTGCAGGAAATTTAAAAGGCAAAACAATAGGTATACTTGGACTTGCGTTTAAGCCTGAGACTGATGACGTGAGGGATGCTCCTGCATTGACAATAATAGCTGATTTGATCGAAAAGGGTGCCAATATCAGGGCTTATGACCCCCAAGCAATGGAGGAGGCTAAAAAGGCTCTTAAAGAATATGCCGATGGTATCTGCTATTGTAAACATGCTTATGATGCCGCTGAGGATGTCGATGCTTTGATTATTGTTACCGAATGGCATGAGTTCCGTAACATGGATTTGACGCTCCTTAAGAAAATAATGAGGGGTAATATTTTCTACGATACAAGAAATATTTATTCGAGAAAAGACATAGAAGAAAAAGGCTTTGTCTTTATAGGTACAGGACTTTAAAACTATAAAGCTTTTACGAAAGGATAAATTATGAAAAGAGCAAAAACTGTACTAGTATGCGCAGCATGGATCGCAGTAATCGGTATGATTGCAATAATACTTGGTTTTTCCAGCCAAAGTGGCAATGATTCTGTAAGTACTTCAGAAAAAATTGTTGACAGGATTATCAGTTTTTTAAAGCTTGACAAGGTTCTTGAAAGAAATGAAGTACTTATGGAAAACAGAAACTACATTTTTAGAAAAACAATGCATTTTGCAGAATATTTTATTCTTGCTCTTTTAACCTTTAATGCCTTGCGATTTGTAAGACTCAATAATACCAAAGCCACAGTTTTTGCTATGTTTATAGCCTGTGCTACAGCTGTTATTGATGAGCTGTACCAAAGAACAGTACCGGGGCGTAATCCTCAAATTATGGATGTATTTATTGATTCCGCTGGTGCACTTGCGGCTGTTCTTATATGTTTGTTTTTTGCCAGAAAAAATATGGACAACCGAACGAATGTTTGATATAATTATGGAAAAACATTTGAAAGAGGTTGGATATATGAATAAAGTAATTTTAATAGGGAGATTGACGCAGGATCCCGAATTGAGACACACTACCACAGGTAAATCGGTATGCCATTTTCGGCTTGCAGTAGATAGGAGATTTGCAAGACAGGGCGAACAGGAACAGGCCGATTTTTTCCCTATAATTGCATGGGAGAAGACCGGTGAATTCTGCAACAATTACTTCCGTAAAGGACAGAAGGTTGCGATAATAGGCAGGATTCAGAACAGATCGTGGAACGATGAGCAGGGCAATAAGCGCACTGTTACGGAAATTATTGCAGAAGAAGCGTACTTTGCCGACAGCAAGAAGGATAATTATACGTCGGACGGTTTTGAACCTAAAAATACAGATGCCGAAGGATTTTTCCCGATAGAAGACGATGACTTGCCATTTTAAAAAAGATGCCTTTTAGTAGGCATCTTTTTTTCTTAAAACTACCCAAATGGTTTTTAAAATTATAACTAAGTCAAGCCAGATTGACCACTCATCTATATATTTTGTATCAAGCCTTACTACATCTTCAAAGTCTGTAATGCTGCTTCTGCCGTTTACCTGCCACATTCCTGTAACACCCGGTTTGAAGCTTATTCTTCTTCTGTGATAGGTTTTATATTTTTTGACTTCATCCACAGTAGGAGGCCTTGTTCCTACAAGACTCATATCTCCTTTGAGTACATTGAAAAACTGGGGAAGTTCGTCAAGGCTTGTCTTTCTAAGTATCCTCCCCACAGGAGTAACTCTTGGGTCCGACTTGATTTTAAACATCAGTCCACCTTTGACTTGATTTTGAGCCATAAGTTCCCCTTTGCATTCTTCCGCATCGACATACATTGTTCTAAATTTATATATCTTAAATATTCTCCCGTTCATTCCTACCCTGTCCTGCTTGAACAGTACCGGCCCCGGAGAAGTCAGTTTAATGGCAGGTACTATGAATATCGAAGCAATTCCGGTGATAGCAAGTCCAACCAGAGCACCGACGATATCCATGATTCTCTTAATTAAAAGCTGAAATTGATTAATGCTTACCATATTGAAAGTGAGCATGGGGAGAGTACCCATACAGCTAAAATGTGTCTTTGCAACTTTGAGATTGTACAAATCCAGAATAACTCTTACCGTTATTCCCATTTCCTCACATATACATACATATTTTTCTACATCACCAACATAGTCTTTGGGGAGAGCAAAAATTACCTCATCAACAACATGGTTTTTTAGTATCTCCTCAAGGTTTTCTATATACCCAAGCGCTTTTTTGCTGTTGAATGTTCCGTTATTATTGTTGTTATGCACATTTACATAACCTACTACGTTTATTGTGATATTTGTTTTTTGGAGGAAATATATAAATTTTAATGCTATATTTCGGTCACCGACAAATATCACATTTGTGGTTGTGTTGCGCCGGTGCTTGCTTACGAAATGAATGTACATGAATCTTTCAAAAACCAAAAACGATATGCTTGTAACAGTGAAAACCGAGTAAAGTGTTCTGCTGAACATGGTTTCTTTTATGAAAAACATAAAGGATGCAACGAACATACATGATATAAGGGAAGACAGCAATATGTTTCTTAAGACTCTGTCATAATAATTAAAGGTTGTTTTGTTGTACATACCTAAAAATCCCATGGATGAAACCCAGAGGGGAATGTAAATTAAAAGTACCCATACAAAAGCGGTTATGCTTTGCAACACTCTAAGATGTGATGCTATGTAGTACGAAACAAAAAATGCTAAAATGAGAAAAAATATATCCAAAAATAATTGTCCTATGCTCACAAAAGCGTGTTTGTTTGAACTATGCATAACTGCCCCCTAATTTAGATTAAGAATTAGAAAAAGATATAAATGTAAAATATATAAATCGAGATTTAAATATATTGACATTATTATTATAATTCGTAATGAGAAATAAATCCATAGGGCAAAAGAATAAAAATGAGTTATTGTTGTATTTAAGCATAAAATATTAAGTCTTTACATTTGCTGACTGCCTTTGATATACTGTGTTGTATCCTCTTAAGGAATATTTTAACACTCCTTTTTAAAAAGTAAAGAATATTTTTATTTTACAGTAAGAAAATGGCAATTATGGCTTAAAGAACAGTAAAAATAAGTATTGACACGCATTCTTCGTGTAATATATAATAAGGTGTGTGCTATATTTAGCTGAGTTCCCAATTAAATCCACACTAGAAAGGTCGTAGTTTAGTCTTGGCACAATTGCTACCATCGGAGGGAGGGAAATACGTGTCTGAAGTTAGAGTAAAAGAGAATGAATCTCTTGATAGTGCTCTTAAGAGATTTAAGAGACAATGCGCTAAAGCAGGCGTATTGGCAGAAGTAAGAAAAAGAGAGCACTATGAGAAGCCAAGTGTTAGGAGAAAAAAGAAATCTGAAGCAGCAAGAAAAAGAAAGTTCAAATAAGGGAGGCGAATACGGATGTCCCTTAAAGACAAACTGATGGATGATTTAAAAGCAGCTATGAAGGATAAAGACATTACTAGAAAGAATGCCATCCAAATGGTCAGGTCGGCAGTGCTTCAGGTTGAGAAGGATAACAAGGTTACCCTTGACGACGATGGTGTATTGGAAGTAATCGCTAAAGAAGTAAAGAAAAGAAGAGACTCACTTACGGAGTATGAAAAATCCGGCAGACAGGATCTTATAGACGGCTTGAAAGCCGAGATAGATGTTTTACTAAAATACCTGCCTGAACAGCTAACAGAGGATGAACTAGAGACTATCGTAAAGGAAACAATAAGCGAGACGGGAGCAAGTTCGGCCGGTGATATTGGCAAAGTAATGCAGGCTGTACTGCCTAAAGTAAAAGGCAGAGCTGATGGAAAAATGGTAAATACAATTGTTAGAAAGTATTTAAGCTAAGACTGAAAAGCTCGATGAAAAGTCGGGCTTTTTTTATGCCGTTTTTCTTATATATTTCATTTGAACAATAGAAGCAAATACATTATAATTAATACATTATAATTTATCAAATTGATTTACATAATTTGGGTACAATTACACTATTTTGCGCGGGTGATGGAATGGAGCAAGACAGACTATGGTTGATGAACGATTTGCCTAATGAAAGAGTTGAATGGCTTTCAAAACAAGCCGGAATATCAAGACTCCTTGCCGGGATTTTTCTAGCCAGGGGAGTGGATGATCCGGACTATATAAAAGATTTTTTAAATCCCTCATTGGACAAGCTCCATGATCCTTTTGAGCTTTGCGACATGGAAAAGGCTGTGGACAGAATTGTCAAAGCTCTTCAAAACAAAGAGAAGATTTTGATATTTGGTGACTATGATGTGGACGGGATAACCAGCACATCCATTCTTTACGATTTTTTCAGAAGATATGATGAGAATGTCTGCTACTACATTCCCGACAGGTTAAATGAAGGCTATGGCATTTCCATGGCTGCTGCAAAAAAAATGCCGGATATGAATATTGATTTAATAATTACTGTTGATTGCGGGATTACCGCTTTTGAAGAGGTGAAATATATTACCGGCAATAATATAGACATTATTATAACCGACCATCATGAGTGCAGGGAAAGTGTTCCTGAGGCTTTGGCCGTAGTAAATCCCCACAGGCTTGACTGTACCTATCCCTTCAAAGAGCTTGCGGGGGTGGGTGTTGCATACAAACTGCTTGAAGCCCTTGCCAAAAAAATGAATGTTCCCGGGTTTGAGAGACGTTATCTTGACCTTGTCGCAATAGGAACTGTGGCGGATGTGGTTCCTCTATTAGGAGAGAACAGAATCATAGTGAAATACGGTCTTCCCATGATTGAGAAAACTTCAAACATCGGTCTGAAAAGCCTTATCAAGGTTGCAGGAATAGAGAACAAAGAAATAAACTCATTTTTAGTTGGCTTTGTTCTGGCTCCAAGGATAAATGCAGCGGGCAGAATAGGACATGCATCAAAGGCAGTGAGACTTTTGACTACAGATGATGAAAATGAAGCGATAGAGATTGCAAAGGAGCTGGATGAGCAGAATATATTCCGCAAGCAAAGTGAGCTTGCCATATTGGAGGAAACGGTTAATATTATTGAGACCGATAGAGACCTTGACAAGGAAAAGGTTATTGTAGTTGCGGGAGAGAGATGGCACCATGGTATTATCGGGATAGTATCCTCCAAAATAACGGAGAAGTATTATCGGCCAAGCATACTTATCTCCGTTGACGGTGATGAGGCAAAGGGCTCTGCAAGAAGCATTGAAGGATTCAATCTGTTTAGAGCCTTGATGCACTGCGAGAGTATTTTGGAAAAGTACGGCGGTCATGAGCAAGCGGCAGGTCTTGCGCTAAAGCCGGAAAATATTGATGAGCTAAGAAGGATGATAAACGAATATGCCGATTCCGTGCTTGATGAAAGCGACCTTGTTCCGCGAATAAAGCTTGATGTGGGAATAACAAAGGAAGATATGACCGTTGACATCTGTAGGAGCCTTAAACTTCTTGAACCGTTCGGAGAGAGCAATCCTCCTCCTTTATTAAGATATGACAACTTAAGAATTGCCGAGATACGTCCCGTGGAGCAGGAGAGCAAGCACGCAAAAATTAAATTTGAAGATAACGGATTTTTTATTGATGCCATTTGCTTTAACGCGGGAGGATTTATAGAGTGTTATGGCGAGTCGGATGTTGTGGATGTTGTATGCTCCATGGAAGTAAATTTATGGAACGGCAGAGAAAGTGTTCAGCTCAATATAAAGGACATTAGGCCGGGGAGGGAGATAGAGAGACAAGACAAGTTTTATTTTAGCCTTGACCGGTGTATTGATTTTATTATTCCACAGGAGGATAATATTGTTGATGAGGTTTTGTCAAAGATTCAAGTTATTGATTATCCTGGGGGAATTACACAGGCGATAGATGCTTTTTTAGCCCGGAGTGAGAGGACGGCTGTTTTGATAAATTCTCTTTTAAGTCTTGAATTTATTGAAAGTGCTTTAAAAAAATCATCGCTGTCCGATAAGAATAAATATGGAATATTTTACTCTTTTTTGCCTCAAGATAATAGCGAACCGGTATCCATAATAGTGAATCCGCATCCCGAAAGGGCTTTGCTTTCGAGCTTTGACCGGGTGATATTGTTTGGAACATGGATGTCGAAGGATTATATATATCAAATTGTACGAAAGATTGATTTAAACAGGGTTTATGTTTATAATAAAATAATAATCGATTTTGTTGATGATGATATTATATTAAAAAGACAAGATATGGCAGCGGTATACAAACATTTGAAATTTTACTGTGAAGGTAATGAACGGATTGTTTTGGAAAATTTATTTGATTTTGCCCGAGAAGTTTCGAAAAAGTACGGTATACCCATGAATTATTTCAAGGTAAAGAGAGCAATACAGGTTTTTGAGGAATTGTCACTTTTATCAAAACTCCCTTATGGGGAGAAGGGACAGATTGTTACTTTAAACAATGTTGGAAACATCAAAACAAACCTTGAAAATTCTTGTTTTTTTAGAAGTATTCAGATGTTGCGAAGCGGCTGATGTTTTTTGCTAGAGGTTTCACTGGCTTTGGTTGTGAATAAATAATATTATTGCAAGGAGGATTCCGTATGGATTTGAAGACAAAATTAAGAGAAGTAGCCAATTTCCCGAAGGAAGGCATAAATTTTATTGATATTACCACTGTACTTCAGGATGCAGAGGCATTAAAGGAATGTATTAATTCCATGAAAGAGAAAATAGAGGCCTTTGGTGACTTTGACCTCATTGTGGGACCTGAATCTAGGGGATTCATTTTCGGTACACCGCTGGCATATGCTTTGGGAAAAGGGTTTGTACCTATCAGAAAAAGAGGAAAGCTTCCGTACAAGACTATTAGTGTTGAATATGAGCTTGAGTATGGCACGGACATACTTGAGATGCATATAGATGCAATTAAAGAGGGACAGAAGATAGTTATTGTCGATGACCTTCTTGCAACAGGAGGAACCACAAAGTCAAACATAAAGCTGGTGGAGCAGCTGGGAGGAGAAATCCTTGGTATAGTTTATTTTGTTGAACTTTCTTTCTTAAACGGTAGAGAGAAATTAAAAGGCTACAATGTAGAATCCATAGTTCGGTATTAATATATGGTTCATACGTAAGTAGAATCAGTTTTGAAGTGATGTGGGGGAATACTTGATGGGTGACGGATACAGCAGACTTATCAAAAAAATAAAAAAATACAACCCAAACTGCGATTTTGAACTCATTGAAAAGGCTCATAATCTTTCGCTGGAGGCTCATAACGGTCAGCAAAGAGAATCCGGAGACCCTTTTATTGTGCATCCCATGGAAGTTGCCAACATACTGGCGGACCTTGAGCTGGATTGTACTGCAATAGTTGCGGGCATTCTTCATGATATCGTTGAGGATACTTCCTATACTTTTGAGCAGATTAGGGAGAATTTCGGTGATGAAGTTGCAAATCTAGTGGACGGAGTAACCAAGCTGGGCAAGATTCCCTACACCACAAAAGAGGAATTGCAGGCCGAGAACCTTAGAAAGATGTTCCTTGCCATGGCAAAGGACATCAGAGTTATTCTCATTAAGCTGGCTGACCGTTTGCACAATATGCGCACTCTTAAGTATGTACCCCAAGAAAAACAAATTGAGAAGGCAAAAGAGACTCTTGAAATATATGCCCCTCTGGCTCACAGGCTGGGTATATCAAAGATAAAATGGGAGCTGGAGGACCTTTGTCTAAGGTATCTTGATCCTAAAGGCTATTACGATCTTGTGAACAAGATTGCCAAAAAGAGGATGGAGAGAGAAGCCTATATTTCAGATATTATCAAAACCATTCAGGAGAAAACCGTTGAAATCGGCATTGAAGCACGTATTGAAGGCAGACCCAAGCACTTTTACAGTATTTACAGGAAAATGGTGCAGCAGAACAAGACCATAGAGCAGATATATGACCTTTTTGCCGTGAGGGTAATTGTTTCTTCGGTAAAAGACTGTTACGCCGTTTTGGGCCTTGTGCATGAAATCTACAAGCCCATGCCCGGAAGATTCAAGGATTATATAGCGATGCCAAAGCCGAATATGTATCAATCTCTTCACACCACGTTAATCGGGCATGAGGGTGTACCTTTTGAGGTACAGATAAGGACATGGGATATGCACCGGGTAGCCGAGGTGGGTATAGCAGCCCATTGGAAATATAAAGAGGGCAAGGCTGCGGACGATTACGACAACAAACTGGCTTGGTTAAGGCAGCTTTTAGAATGGCAAAAGGAAATGCGGGATGCCAGTGAGTTTATGGAGACATTGAAAATAGACCTTTTTACCGATGAGGTTTTTGTTTTTACACCCAAGGGTGATGTCATAAGTCTGCCTACCGGTTCAACGCCCATAGATTTTGCCTATGCAATTCACAGCGCCATCGGCAACAAGATGTCCGGTGCAAAAGTGAATAATAAAATTGTGCCTATTGACTATGTGCTTAAAAACGGTGATATAGTAGAGATACTTACATCTTCAAATGTACATGGACCAAGCAGGGACTGGCTGAAAATTGTAAAGAGCTCCCAGGCAAAGAATAAGATTAACCAGTGGTTTAAAAAAGAAAAAAGGGAAGAGAATATTGTAAGAGGCAAGGAAATGATTGAAAAGGAGCTCAAAAAGCAGGGATTTACTGCAAGCCAGCTCTTTAAACCCGAGTGGGTGGATATAATACTCAAAAAATATACTTTTGCTTCCCTTGAAGACCTTTGGGCAGCCATAGGTTATGGTGCACTTACTGCAAACAAGGTTATTTCGAGACTTAGAGAGGAATACAGGAAAACTGTCAAGGCCGAAGAGCTTGCAGAGCAGATAGTCAAAGAGGATGAGAAGAGAAGCAGGATTCATGCAAAAAAGGTACCTGAAAACGGTATAATTGTTAAAGGTATAGAAAATTGCTTGGTGAGGATTTCCAGGTGTTGCAATCCTGTTCCCGGTGACGATATTATCGGATATATCACAAGGGGTAGAGGTGTTTCGGTACACCGGAAAGATTGCATTAATGTTACAAATAATATTGACGGTGACAACAGACTTATTGAAGTAAGCTGGTACACCGCAAACAATGTGGCATATAAAGCGGATATTACTGTGATGGCCAATGACAGAACGGCGCTTTTGATGGAAATAACCAATGTCATTGGAGAATCAAGGATTCCGCTTAAAGCGATAAATGCAAGAACAACCAGGGATCAGATTGCGATTATGAACCTTACTTTGGAGATTACAAATACGGAGCAGCTTGAAAATATCATCAAAAAAATCAGAAGAGTTGATGGTGTGTTTGAAGTAACGAGAAACAGACAATAAAAAGCTTGAGTAATTTGCTTATGACAAGAAGGGGATTTTATGAGGGCAGTTGTACAGAGAGTGGTATATTCCAAGGTTACGGTTGAAGGTGAAGTAACAGGAAAGATAGAAAAGGGCCTTACGGTGCTTTTGGGTGTGGGTTCCGATGACACCGAAAAGGATGTTGAGTATCTTGCGGACAAAATCGTAAACTTAAGGATTTTTGAAGATGAAAACGGAAAGATGAATCTATCCCTAAAAGATGTCGGGGGAGAGCTTTTGGTTGTATCTCAGTTTACCCTCTACGGCGATTGCAGAAAGGGTAAAAGACCTGGGTTTGACAGGGCGGCAAGACCTGAGACGGCAAAAGAACTCTATGAGAAATTTGTTGATGTGTGCCGCAGCTATAATGTAAAGGTTGAAACCGGTAAATTTCAGGCTATGATGATGGTGGAAATCCATAATGACGGGCCTGTTACAATGCTTATTGACAGTAAAAAAGAATTTTAGGCGGTGGTTTGTATGATAATAAAATGTTTGCCCATAGGGCTTTTTGATTCAAATTGCTATATTGTTGGCCAGAATGGGGAATGTGTGATTATTGACCCCGGATGCGATCCCGCAAAGATAGTGGATGCCGCTAATGAAAACAATCTGGAAGCTAAATATATAATAATAACCCACGGACATATCGACCATCTGTTGTCGGTGGATGAAGTACGGGAAAAGACAGGGGCCAAGGTTCTTATTCATGAAAAGGATGCTGCAAAATTGACAGACCCTGATTTAAACGATCCTGTCGGAATGGGATTGGGCAGGAAATGCAAGGAAGCTGACAGGCTTTTAAAAGACGGTGAAGTGATAACGGTTGGGGGACTTGATTTTGAGATAATTCACACACCCGGACATTCCGCAGGGGGTATTTGCATAAAAGTTGGCGATGTAATTTTTAGCGGAGATACTTTGTTTAATATGGGTATCGGCCGTACCGACTTTACCGATGGGGATTTGAACACCCTTTTGGATTCCATTGAAAACAAGCTTATGAAGCTTGATGACAATGTAGAAGTTTACCCGGGACATGGGGAACCTACGACAATTGGACGGGAGCGAAATATGTTTTGTTAAGTATTGAAGGATTTGGGTTATGGTTTTTAAAATCCTTGTAAAAATGTGTATTTACTAGATTTTGCAGTTTGGTAGGAGTTTACATGGATATATACATAAAGTTGGAAGGACACGAGTTTCGATACGAAATAGAGAATATAATAAAATTGTTTTTTGATAACGGGAGTACAGGAATATCATATCGCGACCCCGGAGAGGATTACCGGGGAATTTTGCTTTATTCACGCCTTGATGCACCTTCAGAAAACGATGGGCAATATCAAGTGGAAACTATGATTTGTGTAGACGGGAAGAAGGCATTCAAAGATAATCATTTATTTTCTGTTTCATTGCCAAAAAAAGATGCAAATTATGTGCATGAAGAAAGGAAAATACGAAAGAGAGAGGTTAAAAGACAGGTATATATAGCGCTGTCTCAGTTTACGGGAAAAAAGATGCCTTGGGGAATGCTTACCGGGATAAGGCCTGCCAAAATTGTTCATGAACTCATGGACAAGGGCTGTTCCAGAGAAGAAATAAACTCAAGGCTGACACAGTATTATTTTGTTTCCGATAAAAAGTCAAAAATTTTATATGATGTTGCAAAAAAAGAGCGGCATATACTGGAGGCCAGTGAACGGGATATGGTGGGAATTTATATTGGCATTCCTTTTTGCACCACCCGTTGCCTTTACTGCTCTTTTACTTCGAATCCGGTTAAAAAATATGAGCATATGGTGGCAAGCTATATTCAGGTGCTAAAGAAGGAAATAATGAGTGTAGGCAGCATCCTGGACAAAAAAAGATTAAGGATAGAGAGCATATACATAGGTGGAGGCACACCTACTTCTCTTGAGGCTTCGTACCTTAGAGAGCTCCTTATGTATATTGAGCAGGTATTGGACTTAAAGGATATAAAGGAGTATACATTGGAGGCCGGAAGACCTGATTCCATTACTCTGGAAAAGTTGGAGGCAATCAAAAAGAGCAAAGTAGACAGGATAAGCATTAATCCCCAGTCCATGAATGATGAAATCCTGAGAAAAATAGGAAGGTTTCACACGTCAAAGGATATAGTTGATGCCTTTAAGCTTGCCCGCAGCATAGGATTTGACAATATAAACATGGATGTTATTGCGGGACTTCCCGGAAGCAAGCTTGAGGACTTCGTAAAAACCATGGATGAAATAGGTGCCTTAGAGCCTGAAAGTGTTACTGTCCATACCATGGCAATCAAGCGTGCGTCGCGGCTTAATGAAGACAAAGAAAACTATAGCCTGACATCGGGAAATGAAGTGTCCCAGATGGTTGATGCTGCTTATGATATTCTGACAAAAAAGGGATTGGAGCCGTATTATCTCTACAGGCAGAAGAATATGCTGGGCAATCTTGAGAACATCGGATACAGCAAGGCGGGCTATGAGTCAATATATAATGTTCAGATTATGGAGGAAAAGCAGTCTATTATAGCGTTGGGGGCTGGAGCCATAACCAAGGTGGTTTTTCCTGAAAGCAACAGGATAGAAAGGGTCTCTAACGTAAAGAATGTAGAGGAATATATTGCTAGAATTGGCGAAATGATTACAAGAAAAAATACACTTTTATTCACCTGTGAATTATAATATAATAAAATTGCAGCTATTTTTTGCTTTTAATGATTGCATTCCCTTTTACGGAAACAATTCACCGGAGAAATTCATTTTATTGATTTTGGCTGTCGCTTTTTCGGTTGTGCTATTTATAATGACAATTAAAAGCGGTAAGTTGTAAAATTAATTGCCCAAACATGATAAAAAAGAAGTGACTCAAATCAGAACCTCTGATAATGTTTTAAGTGACAAAACCAAAACATATTGGAGG
>Ga0209720_1000498_pt1 | contig 41158 bp, 40 predicted proteins | sample AD_JPNMR3_MetaG_FD_184426 | JGI IMG/M metagenome (GOLD analysis project Ga0209720, IMG submission 184426) | Active sludge microbial communities of municipal wastewater-treating anaerobic digesters from Japan - AD_JPNMR3_MetaG (SPAdes) (version 2) | ecosystem: Engineered > Bioreactor > Anaerobic... | reverse complement strand
GCCGGGCGAAGGGTGAGTGGGCCTACAACGAGCTCGTCCACCTGTTGCGCTACGCCGAGGAAAGCGGCCGCGACCCCCTGAACATCCCCGGTTCTCCCTACGGAGCCATCGGACTCTGTCAGTTCATGCCATCGAATGTGGGGAAATACGGGGTCGATACTCAAGGGAAGGGCTACCCCGACCCCTTCGAGACCGCCGACGCCCTTCACAGTATCGCCAACTATTTGAGCCGCCGGGGCTGGACGTGCCGGGCCGATCATGGTCAGCGGTACAGGGCCGTCTGGGAATATAACCACAGTCACAGCTACGTGGCCACCGTCTTGGCCGTGGCGGAACGATTGCGGGACCGTGGGAAGGGATCGGGGAAGGTGGTCCAGGTACGGAAAAGGGAGAGGGGGGCTTCCTCTTGAAAGAGGCGCGTACGGCACGTTCTTTTTCCCTGGCCGTGAAGGAGAGGCGGTCTCAGGAGATCGAGCTTTCCGTGGGTGGAGAGTTGTGTCTGGAAAATGCCCACCTCTTTTCGGGGGAGATGGACCGTTTGGTGGGCGGCGCCCCTCAGGGGAAGGTCATTCTCGACTTGTCCCCCCTCGCCTACCTGGACAGTGCCGGCGCCTTGGCTGTTTACTCGTACCGGGAGGCGGCGGGCCACCGGGGTGTGGAGGTGGATGTTTACGGGGGGGCTGACCGGGTCCGGGGTGTCCTCGAGATGATCGATGTGGGGGCCCTGACAACGCCGCCCCTCCGTTCGGAAGAGGGCCGGACGCCTTTCTTCGTCCGGGCCGGTGAGGGTTTTGTCTCCCTCTGGCGGGACTTCGTAGAGGTCATGACCTTTTTGGGGGAATTGTTGACCGCCCTCGTCTACGTCGTGAGGCACCCTAAGGGCGCCCGCTGGGGGGACGTCCTCTTCTACATGAAGAGGGCGGGGGAGGAGGCCCTCCCCATCGTGGGTCTCATCAGCGGCCTCATCGGCCTGATCATGGCCTTCATGTCGTCCCTGCAGCTCAAGCAGTTCGGGGCCAACATCTTTGTCGCCTCCCTGGTGGGTATCGCCGTCGTCAAGGAGCTGGGTCCGATGATGACGGCCATTATCGTGGCCGGCCGTTCCGGCTCGGCCTTCGCCGCCGAGATCGGTACCATGCAGGTGAACGAGGAGGTGGACGCCCTGATCACCATGGGGTTCGAGCCTGTCAGGTTCCTCGCCGTACCCAAGGTCCTGGCCGCCGTCTTCGTTGTCCCCCTTTTGACCATCTATTCCATGTTCTTCGGGATTCTCGGCGGTCTGATCGTGGGGGTCGTCGGCCTCGATTTGACCTTTTACACCTACATCAAGCAAACGATGGACAGCATAAGGCTCTTCGATATCTTCTCCAGTCTGGTGAAATCCGCCGTTTTCGCCCTCCTCATCGCCGGGATAGGATGTCAGAGGGGGTTCAAGGTGGCGGGCGGCGCCGAGGCCGTAGGTGAGTCCACTACCTCTGCCGTAGTGTCGGCCATCTTTCTCATCATCCTGGCCGACTCGGCCTTTGCCGTCCTGTTGCACTACATAGATTGACGAATGGCAGGGACCATTATAGCGGTCGAGAATCTCACCGCCGCTTACGGCGACAATGTGATCCTGAAGGACGTCACCTTTTCCGTCAGGGAGGGTGAGATCTTTGCCATCGTCGGGGGGAGCGGATGCGGTAAGTCGACCCTTCTCAAGTACATGATCGGTCTTTACCGCCCTGAGAGGGGGAGGGTCCTTGTGAACGAGACGGACTTCTCTTCGGCCGATGAGGACGAAATCAACCGTGAGCGTCTCCGCCTCGGTGTCTTGTTCCAATCGGGGGCCCTCATCGGTTCCATGACCCTGGGGGAGAACGTGGCCCTCCCCCTGCGCGAGCATACCTCCCTCCCCCCTTCGCTCATCGACCGCATCGTCAAGATGAAGCTGGGGATGGTGAACCTGTCGGGATATGAGAACCACCTGCCGGCGGAGCTTTCCGGGGGGATGAAAAAGAGGGCCGGATTGGCGAGGGCCATGGTCATGGACCCCAAGATCCTGTTTTGCGACGAACCCTCGGCCGGTCTGGACCCGGTCACGTCGGCGGAGTTGTACCGAATGCTGGCAAAGATCAACGGTGACATGGGGACGACGATGATCATCGTCACCCACGACCTGGAATTGATCTTCCGTATCGTGCACCGCCTGGTCATGCTCGACGGCAGGGAAAAGGGGATCGTCGCCGAGGGCGAGCCGGAGACCCTCAGACGAAACGCTTCTGATCCGCGGGTCCGCCATTTCTTCACCCATGGAGGTGGTCTCCTATGACGGGAAGAAAGACTTCGAAATTCATGATCGGCCTTTTTGTGACCCTGGGGATCGTCATCGCCGTGGTCTTCGTGATCTGGGTGGGGGCCTCCCGCTATTTCGAGAAGGGCAAGGTGTACGCGACCTATTTCGACGAGTCCGTCCAGGGGCTCCAGGTCGATTCCACCGTCAAATACCGAGGGGTGGACGTGGGAAGGGTGATGAAGATCCGCGTCGCCCCCGACTTTCGTTTGGTGGAGGTGATCCTGAAGATCAAGGACAGTGGTGTCGTGGACAAGGATACCGTGGCGGAGTTGAAGGCGGCGGGGATCACGGGCATCGTCTTCATCGAACTGGACCGGAGGGATCAAAAAGAGGGAGTCGCGGGACCACAACTGACCTTCACCCCCGAATACCCCGTCATCCCCTCCCGCCCCTCCACGATCAAACAGATATACGCCGGTCTTGTCGAAATCTATGAAAAGGTCATGGCCGTGGATCTCGCGGGGGCGGCGGAAAGGTTCAAGGCGGCGGCTTCTTCCATCGACCGCCTCTTCGGCGGGCCGGCCGTGGCCAGGACCATCGCCTCCCTTGAGGAGACCAGCGCCTCCCTCAACGGGACCTTGAAGAAGCTGAACCGCATCGTGGAGGAGGGCAAGGTCGATGCCGTCCTGGTGGAGGCCCACCGGGGTCTGACGGAGACGAGAAAGATGGTGGAGGAGCTCCGGGCGGAGATCAGGGAGATGAAACTGGCCGAGAGGAGCGACCGCCTCGGGCGTCTTTCTGACAATCTGGAACAGCGCAGCCGGCGCATCGCCTCGGGTCTGGAGGCCTTGCTTCAAGGGGTACGCAGGAATTCCGAACAACTCAACAGACTCCTCGAACGGGTCAACGACAACCCTTCCGCGCTGATCTTCGGCGGCGGGGGTGGGGAGGAGGGCGAGAGATGAAGAATCATTTGGCCTTGGTCGAAAAGACCGTCGGATTTGCGACCACCCTCCTGGCGGTTTTCCTTTTCACGGCCTGTTTTGGCATCGGCCGGTCCGTCGTGAACATCGTCCATTATGCCCTCGAGTACCCACCGCCCCCGGCGGCGGGGACGGCGCCCGCGTCGTCAGCCATAAGGGTCGAGCGTTTTTCCGCCAACGCCGAGGTCGCTTTGACGGAGATGTCCCGGAGGGTAAGGCCCTACGTCAGGGATGTGTATCCAAGGGCCCGTTGGCGGGCCGCCCCGGCGGATATGATCACGGCCTTGATCGTTCGGGATCTGAGGGAGGCGGGGATTTACCAAGCCGTCCTCGGGCCGGAGGAGGGAGGAGAGGCCCGTTTTGACATCGAAGGCCGTGTCGAGGAGTTTATCCGGGACGGCGTCGGCGCGGAGAAACCCACGGCGTCACTGGTCGTCGCCGTCATTATTTGGGATCAAGGCGCGGAGGGGGAAAGACGGGTCGCACTCCAGAAGACCTACCGGCTCCGGGAAACCCTGGCCGCCGACGACCCCGCGGAATTCGCCCGGGCGATGAGCAAAGCCGTGGAGGCCTTTTCCCGGGATTTGTTGCGGGACCTGGCGGCCATGAAACGGACCCCCTGAGACTACTTGATACAGACCCTCCTGACCTGGGTTATATCCGTCAGGCCCTGGAATCCTTTGATGATACCGTCTTGAAGGAGGGTGGTCATCCCCTCCTCGATGGCGATCTCTCTGAGGACCTCGACGGGCTTCTTCTGCTGGATGGCCCTCTTGATGTTGTCCGAGGCGACGAGGAGCTCGTGGATCCCCATCCTTCCCTTGTACCCTGAATGGTCGCACATGTCGCAGCCCTTGGGTCGATAAAGGGTCAGATCGTCGGTGTAATTGATATTGAGTTTTTTAAAGTGCTCGGGGCCGTAGCTTTGGACGATATCGTCGAACTCCTCGCGGCTGGGGTGATAGGCCTCCTTGCAGTTCTTGCAGAGGGTCCTGACGAGGCGCTGGGCGAGGATCCCCAGGAGGGCGTCGGCGAAGTTGAGGGGATCGATGCCCATGTCGAGGAGACGGGTGATGGTCTCGGGGGCGCTGTTGGTATGGAGGGTGCTGAAGACCAAATGACCCGTCAGGGACGCCTCGACACCCGTCTTGGCCGTTTCGAAGTCGCGCATCTCGCCCACCATGATCACGTCCGGGTCCGCGCGGAGGAAGGCCCTCATGGCGGCGGCGAAGTCGAAACCGATCTTCGGCTGGACCTGGACCTGCCGCAGACCGTACTGGGTGATCTCCACAGGGTCTTCGGCCGTCCAGATCTTACGATCGGGGGTGTTGATGTGTCGGAGGACGGCATGGAGGGTCGTCGTCTTTCCCGAACCCGTAGGCCCCACGACCAGGATCATCCCGTAGGGCTTCTCGGCCAGATCCTTCAGGGCCTTGTAGTTGCGGGGCAGCATCCCCATGGCCTCGAGGGGTAGGGTCTCGCCCTTGGCGAGGATGCGCATGACCACGTCCTCCACGCCTCCTTGGGTGGGGATGGTGGCCACGCGGAGCTCGATTTCGTCACCCCCGGGGCGTTTGAACTTGATCTTCCCGTCTTGGGGCAGGCGCTTGACGGTGATGTCGAGATTGGACATGATCTTGATCCTCGAGACCAGGGCCGCCCGGTAACTGTAAGGGACGGTCTGGTAGAGGGTGCAGTCTCCGTCGATGCGGAAACGGATCTCGACATTCTTTTTGCCCACGTTGGGTTCGATGTGGATATCCGAGGTCCGACGGTTGTAGGCGTCGTTGATGATTTTGTTGACGAGCTGCATGATGACGCTGTCCGATTCCGTCACCACCTCGCCGCTCTCTTCCTCCTCCTCCCCATTCTCGGAATCGGCGTCCAGTTTCCCCAGGATGTCCGAGATGGAGGTCTCGTCCTCCGGCGATTGGTAGAAGTAGTTGATGAACTTGACTATGTCTTCGGAGAAGGCCACGTCGTACTTGATGTTTTTGGTCTTTAGGAGACTCTCGATCATGTCCCGTTTCAAGATGTTGTTGGGATCGTCAACGAGGACATGGATCGTTCCGTTCACCTTCTCGATGGGGACCCACAGCTCCCGTCGCAGATACTCCTTCTTCAGGTTCTTGAGGAGATCGCCGGGGATGGGGATCTTGTCGTTGAACTGGATGAACCGGCAGCGGTAGAACTCTTCCAAGGAGCGCCCGATCTCGTCCTTGGGTATCCCGTACCGGGTCATGAGGAAGGTCTCCATGGTCTGTTTCTGTTCCCGGGACTCCTCCCAGGCGCTCTCGAGCTGCTCTTCCTTGAGAAGGTCGCGGTTGATGAGGTAATCGAAGCGGGTCTTGCGCCTCCGGGCGTAGCGTTGCTGGTTGTAGAAGGCCACGCCCAAGACGTCGGCGATTTCCTTGACGAAATCCTTCTCGTCCTCGGAGAATTTTCCCAGGCCCGATTTCTTGTTCAGGATCTGGATGACCCCCATGAGCTTGCCCTCGTGGAAGATGGGGGTGCAGAGGATCTGCCTGGTCCGGAAACCCGATTTTTTGTCCCAGCTCGAGTCGAAGGTCAATTCCTTGTCGATCAGCTTCAGTTCCTTCTCGTCGTAGGCGTCGGCGATATTCACCGTTTTTCCCGTGTTGGCCACGTAGCCGGCGATGCTCTTGTTGCTGATGGGGACCCGGATCTCGTTGAGCTTGGTGCCGCTCATGACCATGGAATAGATCTCGTTGCGGGGTTTGTCCACGACGTAGATGGTGAGGGAATGGGCGTCGAAGAGGTTGAGGATTCCTTCCTTCAGGTCCACCAGGATCTGCTTGATATTCTGGGCGGAATGGATCCGGTTGGTGATATCCTGCACCTTTTTCTGGAGAAGGAGCTTCTCCTCCAGTTTGGTGATCTGAAGGTTCGACTGATCCATCGATGCCCTATCCTTCTGTGACGATCTTGGAGAAGTCCGCCACTTCCTTGAAGAGACCGGCGATCTCCCAAAGGAGGGACTGGCGGTTGTTCTTTATCCTTTCGTCCTTGTCCATGACCATGACGCCGTCGAAAAAGGCGTCCACGGGGCCGCGGAGGGCGGCCATCTCCCGCAGGGCCCCCTCCAGGTCTCCTTTTTCGAGGAACCCTTGCGCCTTTCTCCGGCAAGACAGGAAGGCCCCGTAAAGCCCCTTCTCGAGCTCCGTCGCGAACAGGCCCTCGTCAGCCGTACCCCCCGGAAAGTCCTTGATGATGTTGCCGACCCTTTTGAAGGTCACGGCCAGGGGCGCGAACTCGGGACCGGTGCGGAAGGACTCCACGGCGTGGATCTTCTTGAGGACCTGCCCGAGGTCGGCGAAACCGGTGGCGAGGACGGCGTCCACCACATCGTAGGGATGTCCCTGGGAGACGAGGAGATTTTCCAGGCGGGCCTTGATGAAGTCCAGGACCTCTCGGCACACCGTCTCGGCTGGTCTTTTCAGCTTGTCTCCCAGGATCTCGGCGCTTTTGGCGACGAGGTCATCCAGGCGGATGGGATAGGCCTTGGCCAGGATGATGTTGATGATGCCCAGGGCCTGGCGTCTCAGGGCGTAAGGATCCGCCGTGCCGGAGGGGACGAGGTTGACGCCGAAGAAGCCGACGATGGTATCCATCTTGTCGGCGATGCTCACGATGGCCCCCTCGTCCGTCTCTGGCAATTCACCCCCCGCCGCCGTGGGGAGGTAATGCTCGTAGATCGCCGTGGCCACCTTGGGGTCTTCTCCGGCGAGGAGGGCGTATTCACGGCCCATGACGCCCTGGAGCTCCGAGAACTCTCCCACCATCTGGGTGTCGAGGTCCGCCTTGGCCAGATAGGCCGCCCGGTCCACCGTCTCCCTAAGGCGGGGGTCGATCCGGTCGGCCATGTAAGCCGCCAGGGCGCGGAACCTCTGCACCTTCTCGTAAGAGGTGCCCAGCATGCTGTGATAGACGACCTTTTTGAGGTCCTCCACCCGTTTGTCCAGGGGGATCTTCTGATCCTCCTCGAAGAAGAACTTGGCGTCGGCGAGGCGGGCCCGGATGACCTTTTCGTTACCCCTGGCCACCACTTGGGGGTCCCTCGCCAGGGTGTTGTTGACGGTGATGAAGAACGGCATGAGTCTCCCTTCCCGGTCCGCGACGGGGAAGTATTTCTGGTGGGACATCATGGAGGTGACGAGGACCTCACGGGGCAGTTTCAGATAGGAGGGGTCATAGGCACCCCGGACCGCCGTCGGGTATTCCACGAGGAAGGTGACGGTCTCGAGGAGCTCCTCGTTCACGAGGGGGACGCCTCCGACCTCGTCGGCGGCCTCCCTGGCCTGGGCGATGATGATCTCCCGTCTTTCTTGCGGATCGGGGATCACGAAGGCCGCCCGGGCTTTTTCCAGGTAGTCCCCGAAATCACGGACCGCGAAGGGGCCGGGACTCATGAAGCGGTGGCCGTAACTGAGATTGCCGCTCTGGAGGTACTCGAGCTTGAAGGGGATGACCTCGGAACCGAAGAGGGCGAGGATCCAGTGGATCGGTCGGGCGAACCTGATCTCGAAAGAAGACCAGCGCATGGACTTTTTGAAGGGGATGGCCAGGATGAGATCCTTGAGGATACCGGGAAGGATGTCCCTGGTGGCCCCTCCCTTGATGGTCTTCCGCGCGCACAGATAATCCCCCTTCTCCGTCTTGACCGTCTCCAGCTGGGATACCTCCAGGCCCTGTCCCTTGGCGAAACCGACGGCGGCCTTCGTGGGGTTACCCTTTTCGTCGAAGGCGACCTTCGTCGCCGGCCCCAGCTTTTCCACGACCTGGTCCTCCTGGGTCTCCGCGACCTCTTCCACCCGCAGGACGAGGCGTCTGGGCGTCGCCAGGGCCTTGACCGTACCGTGGGCGATCCGATTTTCCCTGAAGGCCCTGCCTATCAGCTCTTCCATGTCCCCCATCGCCTTGGGCAAAAACGCGGCGGGTATCTCTTCCGTACCTATTTCAAGCAGCAATTCCTTTGCCATCTGTTGAGCTCCTGGGTTTTCTATCGGATGAGGGGATATGCCATCTTCTCCCTCTGTTTCAGATACAGCTCGGCGCTGAGGCGGGCCAGGTTGCGGACGCGGCCGATGTAACTCGTCCGTTCCGCCGTGCTGATGGCACCGCGGGCGTTCAAAAGGTTGAAGAGGTGGGAACACTTGAGGCAGCAGTCGTAGGTCGGCAGGACAAGGTCGTGCTCTGCCAGGCGGATGCCCTCCGCCTCGTGCATGTCGAAGAGGGACCTGAGCATGGGCACGTCCGCCAGTTCGAAGTTATAGATCGACCACTCCACCTCCCCTTGGTGGTGGACGTCGCCGTAGGTGATCTCGTCGTTCCACTTGAGGTCGTAGACGTTGTCGATACCCTGGATGTACATGGCGATGCGCTCGATCCCGTAAGTGATCTCGGCGCATACGGGATGGAGGTCGATCCCTCCCACCTGTTGGAAATAGGTAAACTGGGTGATCTCCATCCCGTCGAGCCACACCTCCCAGCCGAGGCCCCAGGCGCCGACGGTGGGGGACTCCCAGTCGTCCTCGACAAATCGGATGTCGTGATCGAGGGGGTCGATGCCGAAGCTCTTGAGGGAATTCAGGTAGAGTTCCTGGATGTCCAGGGGGGAAGGCTTCATGATCACCTGGTACTGGTAGTAGTGCTGGAGGCGGTTGGGGTTTTCCCCGTACCGGCCGTCGGTGGGGCGACGGGAAGGCTCCACATAGGCTACCTTCCAAGGTTCCGGACCGAGGGACCTCAGGAAGGTGGCGGGATTGAAGGTCCCGGCCCCCACCTCAAGGTCGTAGGGCTGCTGGATGACACACCCCTGGTCGGCCCAGTACCGTTCGAGGGCGAAGATCAGGTCCTGAAAGGTCACTTTTTCCTCCTGTTTTTTTCGTAGATCATCGGGTCCCTCTCGGCAAGAGGCGGGCAATGATGTAAGTTTTTTACCTATTTGTTTTTACGGGACGTGTCAATAGAGAATTGGCGGATCTGACGTAGGACCTGCAGGGACAGGAGCTCCCTCCCCAGGAGGTGGTTGACGAAGACCCCCAGGATCTCCTCCGTTTCTCTGGCCGTCTGGGGCGTTAGGGAGAGGGATACCAGCCGGGGGATGGGCAGTCTCTTGGCGAGGAGAAGGGTCTTGGCGGCCCCCTGGGAGAGGGGGAGGCCCGGGGGACCGGCAGGGAGGCAGGCGGGGCACAGGACGCCGCCCTCCGCGGCATGGAAGACCAGGGAAGGGGCCGAGGCCATGGTCGTGCCGCAACGGGCGCAACGGTCCAGGGCGGGGTCGTAACCGCACGCGGCGAGAAGGCGGATCTCGTAGAAACGGGCCAGGTTGCCCATCGGCGCCCCCGCTTCGAGGAGGATCAAGAAACCCCTCAGGGTCTCGTAGAGTTCACGGTTGGGCTTGCCCTCGGGGGTGAAGGCGTCGAGGAGTTCCACCAGGTACGAGGCGAGGGCGGTCTTCTCGACGCACAGACGGATTTCGCCGAAGTGCTCCACGATATCGGAGCTTTCCAGAAAGACCAGAGAGCCTCGCCCCCGCTGGGAGAAGATGAGGTTGAGGCAGCAGAAGTCGTCAAGGGTGTTGGCGAAGCGCCGCCGGCTCCGCCTGGCCCCCTTGGCTATCCCCTTGATCTTGCCGAAATCCCGGGTGAAGAGGGTGACGATCCAGTCCGACTCGCCGTGGTCCGTCCTCCTCAGGACGATGGCCTCCGTCCGGAGATGGGTTCTTACTCCCATCTCGAAGGGTCGCGGTAGGTGATCCTCCCCCCCATGACGGTGAGGACGGTCTTACCCGTGAGCTCCCATCCCGCAAAGGGGGTATTGCGGCCCCGGGAGCGAAAAACCGTCGGGTCGACCCGCCAGGTCAGGTTCGTATCGATGACGGTCAGGTCCGCCGGCGACCCGGGGCGGAGGGTCCCCCCGGGGATCCCCAGGATGACGGCCGGGACGACGCTCATCTTCGCCACGAGCTGGCTCAAGGTGAGGACCCCCTCTGCGACGAGTCTCAGACTGAGTCCCAGGGAGGTCTCCAGGCCGACGATGCCGTTGGCGGCGTATTCGAACTCCACCTCCTTGTCTGTCACGGCGTGGGGGGCGTGGTCGGAGGCGATGACGTCGATGGTTCCGTCCCGGAGACCTTCCTTCACCGCCTCGACATCTTTTGGGCCCCGCAGGGGCGGGTTGACCTTGGCGTTCGTGTCGTAATCCTTCAGGACCTCTTGGGTAAGGGTGAAATAGTGGGGTGCCGTCTCCGCCGTAACCTTGACGCCCTTTTTCTTGGCCTCCCGGATGAGCTCCACGGAGCCGGCGGTGCTGACGTGGGCGATGTGGACGGGGGTGTCGGTGTATCGGGCCAGGAGTATGTCCCGGGCCACCATGATCTCTTCCGCCGCGGCGGGGATGCCGGGGAGACCCAGGTCGGTGGAGACGAAGGATTCGTTCATGACACCGTCCCCCGACAGGTCCGGATCTTCGCAGTGGGAGATGACGGTCATCTTGAGGGAGGCGGCATATTCGAGGGCCCGGCGCATGACGGCGCTGTTCTTCACCGGTCGGCCGTCGTCGGAGAGGGCCACGGCGCCGCCCCTCTTGAGGTCCCAGAACTCCGTGAGGGATTCCCCCTTCATACCCGCCGTCACGGCCGCCACGGGGTGCACGCGTACTAGACCGGCCTCGGCGGCCTTGCGGAGGATGAACTCCGTTACGGAGCGGTTGTCGTTGACCGGGTCGGTGTTGGCCATGGACGCCACGGCCGTGAATCCCCCCGCGCAGGCCGCCTCGCTCCCCGTGCGGATCGTTTCCTTGTATTCGAAGCCCGGTTCCCGGAGGTGGACGTGCATGTCGATGAGGCCCGGCGTGACGATAAGGCCGTGGAGGTCGATAACGATCCCCTTTGACGTCTTTGCGGCCGCCTCGGGGCCGACGGCGGCGATATGGCCGTCGTCGATGACGATATCGGCCGCCTCGTCGAGGTTTTGGGAGGGGTCCACCACCCGTCCCCCCCGCAGGATCAGTCTCTGGGCGGCGTTCTTTCTCATGGCATACCTCCCCCCAGGAGATACAGGATCGCCATCCTCACCGCCACGCCGTTGGTGACCTGTTCCAGGATGACGGACTGGGGACCGTCGGCGATGTCGGGGGCGATCTCGACCCCCCGGTTGATCGGTCCGGGGTGCATGACCAGGACATCCTTGGCGGCCAGGGCCAAGCTCTCCCCGGTGAGACAGAACCGGGCGGAGTATTCCCTCAGACTGGGAAAGAGGTGGGAATGTTGCCGTTCCTTCTGGATACGGAGCATCATGATCACGTCCTTGCCCCGGACGGCCTCCTCGAGGGTGTCGCACACGCGGACCCCGAAGGCGCCGACGTCCCTGGGCATCATGGTCGCGGGACCGGCCACGGTCACCTTGGCCCCCATCTTCCTGAGGCCGTAGATGTTGGACCTCGCCACGCGGCTGTGGGCGATGTCCCCCACGATGGCCACCTCGACGTCTTTCAGGGTGCCCAGGCGGGAGCGGATGGTCATCATGTCGAGGAGGGCCTGGGTGGGATGTTCGTGGGTCCCGTCCCCGGCGTTGATGATGGACTGCCTCACCAATCGGGCCAGGAGGTGGGGGGTCCCGGAGACGCTGTGACGGATGACGATGATGTCCGGGTTCATCGCCTCGAGGTTCCTGGCCGTGTCGATAAGGGTCTCGCCCTTGACGACGCTGCTCGTGGCGGCCGAGATGTTTATGGTGTCGGCACTGAGGCGTTTACCGGCGATCTCGAAGGAGGTCCTGGTCCTGGTGCTCGCCTCGTAGAAGAGGTTGATGATCGTCTTGCCCCGCAGGGTGGGGACTTTCTTGATCTCCCGTGAGGATACCTCGATGAAGGATTCGGCCGTGTCGAGGATGAGGGTGATCTCCTCCGCCGAGACGTCCTTCATGCCCAGGAGGTCCTTCCGTGCCAGACCCATGGATTTTCAGCCCTCTCTTTCGATGACCACCTCGTCGCGCCCCGTCTTTTCCGTGAGGTGGACCGTTACGTTCTCCCAGAGGGAAGAGGGAAGGTTCTTACCGACAAAGTCGGCGCGTATGGGTAGCTCCCGGTGACCCCGGTCGATGAGGACGGCCAGCTGGATCATCTTCGGGCGGCCGAAATCGATGAGGGCGTCCATGGCCGCCCGGATGGTCCGGCCGGTGAAGAGGACGTCGTCCACCAGGACCACCTTCTTGCCGTCGAGGGGGAAGGGAATGTCCGTTCTGCCCAGGGCCGGTTTCTTTTTCGTGATGAGGAGGTCGTCACGATAGAGGGTGATGTCCAGAATGCCCAGGGGCGGCTCTTTTCCCTCGATGGCGGCAATCTTCTTCCGGAGACGTTCGGCCAGGTAGATCCCCCCCGTGCGGATGCCGATGAGGACCAGGTCTTCGATCCCCTTGTTCTTCTCGAGGATCTCGTAGGCGATGCGGGAGAGGGAACGGTCGATCCCCTCGGCGTCCATGACCACCTTAGGCCTGTCCACGCGATCGAAGCCTCCGGGCCATAAAAAAACCTTCCCCGGGGGGAAGGTTCGGTACCTCTAAGGGACGTTTCATAAACTGCCCAGTCATGGTCTCTTCGCTCTCCTCGTGACCGGGGCGTCGTCACCCCTCTGCAATGGGCTTTAACTAATAGAATTCATCTTGGGTGTCAAGGTGAAAAGGATCCCGGCGGGGGCGGCCCGTGAGTGTTTTGCCTAATGGAGGAGGGTGCCGATCCTGCCCCAACGAACGCTGTGGTTTTCCCTGTCCCAGGACCAGTAGATGACGAAGGCCTTGCCCATGACGTCCTTCAGGTCCACGAACCCCCAGAAACGGCTGTCGTAGCTGTGGTCCCGGTTGTCCCCCATGGTGAAGACGGTGCCGGGTGGTACCTTGACGGGCCCGAAATTGTCCCGGGGGCTGACGGCGGAGGGGATGAGGAGGCTCTCCACGTGAACCCCGTATTTGTCTTCGTACGGCTTGCCGTTGAGGAAGATCTTCTTGTCCCTGATCTCCACCGTGTCCCCGGCCACGGCGATCACCCTCTTGATGAAATCCTTGGAGCGGTCCTCCGGGTAGATGAAGACCACGATGTCTCCCCGCTGCGGATCCCTGAAGGGGATGATGGTGTTGCGGAAGTAGGGGATCTTGACGCCGTAGATGAACTTGTTGACCAGGATGTGGTCGCCGATGAGCAGGGTGGGCTGCATGGATCCCGAAGGGATCTTGAAGGCCTGGACGATGAAGGTCCGGATGAAGAAGGCGATGAGGATGGCGATGATGATCGCCTCGGCATATTCCTGGACCTTCGATTTCTTCTTGGTCATTTTGCCTCTACGAATAGACGTTGATCAGGGTAAGGGAGATCATGATCATGGCGAGGGATCCCCGTACCATGGATAAGGCCATGCCCCCCAACAGGGAGGCGGGTCCCGCGCGGAAGGGGGCCTTCAGACGCCCCTGCCTTGCGGCCTCGACGAGGAACAGGCCCGACAAGGCGCCCCCGAAGAGGCCGATCAGGACCCCCGGCCCGAGGAGAAGGGGCGCCAGGGCGTAGATCCCCAGCGTTGAGCCGGCGAGGGCCGCCAAGAATCCCTTGCGGGACAGGGACGGCCGGAAGACCTTGGCGACCGTCGCCAGAAATTCCATGCCCTCGGCGGCGACGGCCAAGAGGAAAAGGATAAGGAGGGTTTTCCATCCCAGGTTCTCGAAACGCGTGACGGCGGCATAACCGAGGCCGGCCAGGAAGATGACCGCCGCGCCGGGGAGGCCGAGGGCGACGGCGAGGAGGCCGACGAGGAGGATAATGATAAAGGCCGTCAGACCGGCGATCTCTAAGGGAGACAAGCTACTTTTTCCTCTTTCGGCCCGTGGGTCGGTATCTTTCCCAGACGAGGACCAGGGGGCTGGCGATGAAGATGGAGGAATAGGTCCCGACGGTGACCCCCACCAGGAGGGCGAAGGCGAAATCGTGGATCACGGCTCCCCCGAAGAAGAAGAGCACAACTACGACCAGGATTACCGTCAAAGAGGTCAATATGGTCCGGCTCAAGGTCTGGTTGACGCTCTCATTGATGACGGCGGCCAGGTCTTTCTTGGGATCCTTGCGCATGTTCTCCCGGATCCGGTCGAAGACGACGATGGTGTCGTTGATGGAGTAACCGATGATGGTCAAAAGGGCGGCCACGATGGTCAAATCGAACTCCTTGTTGAGGATGGAGAAGGCGCCGACGGTGATGATCGTGTCGTGGACGAGGGCCAAGATCGCCCCCAGGCCGAAACGGAACTCGAAACGCCAGGCGATGTAAAGGAGCATCCCCACCCAGGAGAAGAAGATGGCCAGGAGGGCCTTTCTCGTCAGGTCCTGGCCCACCTTGGGTCCCACCATCTCCACCCTTCTCATCTCCACGGACTTTTCACCCAGGGCCCCCTTGAGGCTCTGGGCCACCCTATCCGAGAGCCCCGTCGGTTCTGAGGCCCCTGCGGCGATCCGGATAAGGATCTCACCCTGGCCGTATTCCTGGATGATGGCCCCCTGCAGTCCCAAGGGCCGCAGGGCCTCTCTGATCTTGTCGATGGTGAATGGGGTGCTGAACTTCACCTGGATGATGGTGCCCCCCGCGAAATCGATACCGTAGTTAAGCCCCCCGTGCCAGACGATGGAGGCGATGCTGATGACGATCATGGCCATGGAGATACCGAAGGCCACCTTCATCTTGCCGACGAAGTCGAAGTTTGTTCCCGGTTTGATGAACTCCATGGACGGACTCCTTATACGCTCACCGTCTGGATTCTGCGGTTCCAGACGAAGTAGTCGAAGATGATGCGGGTCACGAAGATGGCCGTGAACATGCTCGCCAGGATACCGATGGTCAAAGTGACGGCGAAGCCCTTGATGGGGCCCGTCCCGAAACCGAAGAGGAAGAGGGCGGCGATGAGGGTCGTGACGTTGGAGTCCAGAATGGTCAGGAAGACCTTGCCGTACCCCGCCTCGATGGCCGCCCGGGGCGTCTTGCCGGCCCGCAGCTCCTCCCTCACCCGTTCGAAGATGAGGACGTTGGCGTCGACGGCCATGCCGATGACGAGGACGATGCCGGCGATACCCGGGAGGGTGAGGGTGGCCCTGAAGGCCGCCAGAGCCCCGAAGATGATGACGATGTTCAAGATCAGGGCGAAATCGGCCACCAGGCCCGAGAGACGGTAATAGACGACCATGAAGACGGCCACGAGGAGGCCGCCGATGATGGTGGACCACAGACCCTGGTCGATGGAGTCCTGACCCAGGGAGGGCCCCACGGTCCTCTCCTCGAGGATGGTGACGGGGGCGGGCAGGGCGCCGGCCCTCAGGACGATGGCCAGGTCCCGGGCCTCATCCATGGTAAAGGAGCCCGTTATTTGGGCGTTCCCCCCGGAGATCCGCTCCTGGATCACCGGGGCCGAATGGACCACCCCGTCCAGGACGATGGCCAGACGTTTCTTGACGTTCTCGCCCGTGATCCTCTCGAAGTCCTGCGCCCCCTGGGCGTTGAACTTGAGGGCGACGTGCGGTTCCCCGAAACGGTCGCCGATGGAGACCTTGGCCGACTCGAGGGAAGCCCCCGTCAGGAGGGTCTTGCTCTTCACCAGGTAGGGGATCTGGGTGCGTCTCCCCGTCTCCCTGTCCACATGGGTCCCGTACAGTAAGACGCTCCCCTCGGGGATATTGCCCTTGAGGGCTTCCTCGACGCTGTGCTCCTCGTCCAGGAGCTTGAACTCCAAGAGGGCCGTTTTGCCGATGAGCTTCTTGGCCCGCTCCGTGTCCTTTATCCCCGGCAGTTGGACGATGATCCGGTCTTTACCCTGGGGGATGATCTCCGGTTCCGTCACCCCGAACTGGTCGACGCGGTTCCGGATCGTCTCCAGACTCTGCTCCACGGCGTGTTTCTTTAGCTCCTCCGCCCTTTTCTCCCGGATGCGGATCGTTAACGTTTCCCGGCCGTCTCGGACGGTCGAGGAGCCGATTTCCAGGTCGGGGTAGTCGTCCTTGAGGACCTTCTCGAAGGCCCCCCGCGAGGCCGCGTCGGGGAGCTCGAAGGCCACGGTGGCGGCGTCGGCCTTCCCCTCCAGGAGGAGGAAGCGGACCTTCTTCTCCATGAGGGTTTCTTTGAGATTCTCCGCCGCACGGTGAAGAATGGCGGCGATGGCCTTGTCCGTGTCCACCTCGAGGACCAGATGGGTGCCCCCCTGGAGGTCGAGGCCGAGGTGGATCTTGTCCATGGGGAGGTTCTTTTTCCAGAAATCGGGGAGTTGGGGGGCCAGGGAGGGGGTCAGGTAAAAGAGGGCGACGAGGATGACCACCAAGGCCAGGGCCGCCCTGATCCGGATGCTCTTGATCATGTCCTACTCCTTGCCCGCCTTCTGGAGGACGCCGCCGATGAAGTTGCGGGACACCTTGATGCGGACCTTGTCGGCGATCTCGAGGGTCACTACCGTGTCCGTGAGGGCCGTCACTTTCCCGTGGATGCCCCCCGTGGTGATGACGATGTCCCCGTGGGCGAGATTGTCCAGCATCTCTTTGAGTTCCTTCTGTTTCTTCTGCTGGGGCCTGATGAGGAGGAAATAGAAGATGGCGAACAGGATGGCCATCACGATCATGAAGCTGAAATCCGGACTGCCCCCGTTCCCCGGGGCCTTTCCCATGGCATAGGCGATGTCAATCAAGGTTCGTCCCTCCCGTTTCTTGCTCCCTTTTCAAAAAAGAGTCCTTAAAGACCCCGAAGCGGCCCGTTTCTATGGCCGCCCTGATCCGCTCCATCAGGTTCATGTAATACCTGATGTTGTGTATGGTGTTGAGGATCATGGCCAGGATCTCCCTGGACATGAAGAGGTGCCGCAGATAGGCTCTCGAGAAATTTCTGCAGGTGTAACAATCACATAGAGCATCTACGGGACCGAGGTCCTCCCGAAATCGGGCGTGCTTTATAACAAGCTTTCCCCCGTTTGTAAACAACAATCCGTTTCGGGCGCCACGGGTGGGCAGGACGCAGTCGAACATGTCGATGCCGCAGGCCACGGCCTCGACGATGTCTTCCGGCGTGCCCACCCCCATGAGGTAGCGGGGCCGCTCGGGGGGCATGAGGGGGGCCGTTTCGGCCACGATGCCCCGCATCTCTTCCTTGGGTTCGCCGACGCTCAGGCCCCCCAGGGCATAACCGTCGAAACCCGTCTCGACGAGGCCCTCCAGGGACTCCCTTCTGAGGGAAGGGTGAACGCCGCCCTGGACGATGCCGAACAGGGCCTTTTCTCGATCCCTCCTCGCCTCGAGGCTCCTGCGGGCCCACCGAAGCGTCCGCGCCATCGAGCGGCGCGCCTCTTCGAACGTGGCGGGGTAGGGGGTGCACTCGTCGAGACACATCATGATGTCCGAATCCAGGGCCTCCTGGATCTCCACGGCCCCCTCGGGCGTGAGGAGATGGCGGGACCCGTCGATGTGGGATCGGAAGGTCCATCCCTCCTCCGTGACCTTGCTCAGACCGCCGAGGCTGAAGACCTGATAGCCGCCGCTGTCGGTAAGGATCGGGCCCGGCCAGTTCATGAAGTCGTGGAGACCCCCCGCCTTTTCGATCAGGCGATGACCGGGTCGCAGATAGAGGTGGTAGGTGTTGGCCAGGATCACCCGGACGCCGAGTTCCCCGAGGACGGCGGGGGTCAGGGCCTTCACCGTCCCTTGGGTCCCCACGGGCATGAAGACGGGGGTGGCCACTTCGCCCCGGGCCGTCGCCATCCTGCCCAGGCGGGCCCCCGTGGAGGCATCGGTCTTGATGACGGTGAAAGACAGGGCCATGGCTTTATCAGAGGATCAACATGCAGTCGCCGTAACTGTAGAAACGGTAGCGCTTCTCGACGGCCCGGCGGTAGGCCTTCTCCATGAGTTCCTTGCCGGCGAAGGCGCAGACGAGGAGATAGAGGGAGGAGCGGGGGAGGTGGAAGTTCGTCAGGAGGGCCCCGACCCGCTTGAAACGGTAACCGGGAAAGATGTAGAGACTCGTGACCCCCGAGCGGGCCTCTATATGTCCCCTTTCGTCCGCCGCCGTCTCCAGGACGCGGCAAGAGGTCGTGCCCACGGCGACGACCCTTCGGGCCGCGTTGATCCTTTCGGCCGCGGCCGTCGGCATCTCGAAGGGTTCGGCGTCCATGACATGGTCTTCGATCTCTTCGACCTCGATGGGCGAGAAGGTCCCGTAGCCCACGTGGAGGGTGACGGAGACGACGGGAACGTTCCGGGCGGCTATTTCCTGGAGGACCGCCGGCGAGAAGTGGAGGCCCGCCGTCGGCGCCGCCACGGAACCGGGCCGCCGGGCATAGACGGTCTGGTACCGTACCAGGTCCTCTTCCTTTCCCGACGCCCCCTTCCTCTTTATATAAGGCGGCAGGGGGGGGAGTCCTCGTTCCTCCAGGAAGGTCGCCAAGGGCCTGTCCGTGGCGATACCCAGGCGCCACTTTTTGTCCGACAAGCGCTCCAGGATCCTGCCCTCGGCGCCGGCCCCGAAGGTCAGCCTCTCCCCCTCCCTAAGGCGCCGCGCCGGCTTGAGGAGGCATTCCCACACCTCCCCTTCATCCGTTATGCCCTCGCCGTCCGGCCGCCTCAGGAGGAGGACCTCGATCCTGGCGCCCGTCTCCCTCCTGGCCTCCAGACGGGCGGGGATCACGCGGGAGTCGTTGACGACGACGACGTCTCCCCGGTCCAAGAAAGAGGGGAAGTCCCGGAAGCATCGGTCTTCCATTTCCCCCGACGGGCGGTGGACGACCATCATCCGCGAGGCGTCCCTCTGAGGGAGGGGCGCCTGGGCGATGAGCCCCGGGGGCAGGTGATAATCGAAGTCGGAGACCCTCGTCATCAGGTCCTGCCGAAATAGAGGAGGACGAGGCCGGCGATCATGGAAACCAGCCCGATGAGCCTCAGGGTCCCGTCGGGGATCTCGGATATCTTGGCGAGGTAGGCCTTGATCTTTTCGGGGAAGGCGAAATAGGGGAGGCCCTCCACGATCAACACCATCCCCATGACACAGAGAAAGTACTTCATCGTCATCACCGCCGGGGCGGAAAGTATGGACAACACAAGGCCGGTCTTCGTATCATATTTCCTTTTCGCCCACAACAGGCGATGTCCCGGCCAATAAAAGACTTGACACCACCGTGGCTTTCATATAGGTAACCCTGGTTTCGCAGGCCAAGCGATGTTTCCACCCCATAGACTATACGGAGATTTCGACCGGGTCCAAACGAAAGCATCTTTTTGTTTTCCCACCGAGGTTCTTTTCGGGACCGTTGGGTTTAGGCAAGGGGTGTATGGATTCTTCGGGATCGGGTTTTTACCCATAAAGATCACAAGGAGGAGGTAGGTATGGCAGACGAAGAGAAGAAACCAAGGTTGACAAGGGCGGAAAGACTGGAGAGGGAAAGGGAGAAAAACCTCCAGCACTGGCTCGCGCAGGACGAGATTCTCTTCAAACATCGTGAGGAGGCCTACAACATAGGCGGTGATGAGCAGGTGGCGCGCCTGGCGAAGCAGGGTAAGAAACCCATGCGCCAGCTCATCTCTCAGCTCATCGATCCGGGCACGGAGTTCTTCGAGCTCGGTCTGGATGCCGGTTACGATATCGGCAAAAAACGTCTTTACGGCGGCGAGGTTTACGAGCAGGAGAAGCGCGGCCATATCCCCGGCGGCGGCCTCATCACGGGCGTCGGCGTGATCCACGGCAAGGACTGCATGATCTTCGCCAACGAGAACCGCTATGCCGCGGGGACCTATTTCCCCATCACCCTCAAGAAGCACATGAGGGCCCAGGCCATCGCCGAGGCCTGCCGCCTCCCCTGCATCTACATCGCCGACTCGGGCGGGATCAACCTCCCCCTCCAGGTTGGTTGTTTCGCCGACGACGGCCATTTCGGCAGCATGTTCTACAACATGTGCCGCATGTCCGCCATGGGGATCAAGCAGTACACCCTCTCCACGGGCGGGAACACGGCGGGCGGCGCCTACATCGTCTATCTCGCCACGGAATCGATCATGATCGAGAAGATGTCCTACGCCTTCCTGGCCGGTCCCCCCATGGTCAAGTCCGCCATCGGCGAGACCGTCTCCATGGAGGACCTGGGCGGCGCCTACGTCCACACCCAGCACTCCGGCGGTTGCGACCACTTCGTGAGGACCCAGGACGAGGGTATCCAGAAGCTCAGGGACATCATGGAGTTCGAGCCCTCCCAGAGCCTCTACATCGACCGGAGGGAGACGAGGGAGCCGCGCTACGACTACAAGGAGATGATGAGGTGTACCCCCGTTGACACCTACCAGTACATCAACATCAAAGACACGATCAAGTGCCTGGCCGACGACAGTTACTTCCATGAGTACAAACCCACCTACAGCCCCGGCCGCGGCGACGCCATCATCTGCGGCAAGATGTGGATGAAGGGTATCCCCGTGGGGGTCGTGGCCTCCAACGCCAGCGGCGTCATCTACATCGACGCGGCCCGCAAGGCGACGGAGTGGATGATCCGCTGCGGCAACTCCCATCTCCCCGTCCTGTTCCTCCAGGGTTCGCCGGGCTACATGGTGGGCAAGGCGGAAGAGTGGGGCGGCATCGGCAAGTACGGGTCCGACATGGTCCGGGCCTGCAGCTGCCTCATGACCCCCAAGATCACCTACGTCATCGGCCCCGACCACGGCGCGGCCAACTACGGCATGTGCGGTAGGGCCTTCAAGCCCCGTTTCGCCTTCACCAACATGCGCGGCCGCACGACCGTCATGTCCGGTGAGACGGCGGGCTTCATCGTGGAGACCGTCCGGCGGAAGAACATCATCGACAAGGGCGGCACGGTGGACGAGGAAGAGATGGCCAAGTTCCGCCAGATGATGCGCGACCGCTACGACGCCGAGGGTCATCCCTTCTACACGGGGTCCCTGCTGTTCCACGACGGCGTCGTCGCCTTCAGCGAGGCCCGCGACAAGATCGCCCGGGCCCTCGAGATCTCCCTCAGGGTACCCATCCAGCACTCCGATTGGGGTGATCTGAAGGTCTAAGAAAGCAACCAAGGAGGAAGGATATGTCGGACATTCTGCTTCAGGAAAGGACGGAAGAGGGGATACTGATTCTGACCCTGAATCGCCCCGATGCCATGAACTGCTTCAACTTCGACCTCCTGGCGGCGCTGAACAACGCCATCACGGAGGCCAATTTCGATATGAGCCTGCGCTGCATCATCATCACGGGCGCCAAGGCGGGTGACGATCCCAAGAAGTGGTCCTTCTCCACGGGCGCCGACCTGAAGGAGAGGCGGACCCTGACCCAGGACCAGGTGCGGCGTTTCATCTTCACCATCCGCAACACCTTCACCGCCGTGGAGCAGGTGCGGGTGCCGGTTATCGCCGCCATCAACGGTTTCGCCTTCGGCGGCGGCACGGAGCTGGCCCTGGCCTGCGATATCCGTATCGCCTCCTCCAACGTCCTGATGGGACTGACGGAGACCTCCCTCGCCATCATCCCCGGTGCCGGCGGGACCCAGCGTCTCCCCAGGATCATCGGCGTCGCCAAGGCGAAGGAGCTGATCTATACGGCCCGGCGTATCAACGCCCAGACGGCCCTGGAGATCGGTCTGGTAAGCAAGGTCGTCGAGCCCGACAAGCTCATGGACGCCGCCCTGGAACTGGCGAGGGAGATCGCCAAGAACGGCCCCATCGGCGTCGCCCAGGCCAAGTTCGCCCTCAACTACGGTACCGAGGCGAGCCTCGGCGTGGCCCTGCCCCTGGAGTCCAAGGCCTACGAGGTGACGATCCCCACCAAGGACCGTCTCGAGGCCTTGGCGGCCTTCGCGGAGAAACGGAAGCCCGTCTTCAAGGGTGAGTGATGATTTTTTTCCACCGGTCACCCTCCCCTTTCTGCCGCCAGGGGAGGGTGACCTTAAGAATGAACTCTAAATAAGAAGAAGGAGGACAATTGTATGGCGACAGAGTACGATCTTTGGAAAATCTTCCCCAGGATGCCTAAAAAGGTCACCATCGGGGACATAACCATCCGGGACGGGTTCCAGCACTGTGAGAAGTTCATCTCCACCAACGCGAAGATCTTCTACGCCCAGGAGATGATCCTGGCCGGGGCGCGGGAGATCGAGGTCACCAACCTCGGCAGCCCCGAGGGGATCCCCCAGTTCCGGGACGCGGAGCAGGTCCTGACCGCCCTGCGGAGCGACGCCTTCAAGAAGCGCTGCGAGCGGGCGGGCATCAAGTACGACGATATCGTCATGACGGCCGTGACCATCAGGGAGCCCGCCGTTGACCGGGCCATCGAGCTGAAGAAGAAGGGTATCGGTCCCGACCGGATCCTCATGATGGTCTCCACGGACCCGGAGCATCACTTCGCCAACTCCGGGACGACCCTGACGCAATACTGGCGCGAGGCGGAGCGCTGCATCAAGAAGGCCCGCGACGTGGGCATCAAGATGTGCGGCACCGTCAGCACCATTTGGGGCAGCCCCATCAGCGGCGCGACGAAGCTGGAGGACGCCGTCGAGTTCACCAAGCGCTGGTTCCAGATCGGCGCCCATGACATCGAGCACGCCGACCACGACGGTTCGGCCAACGCGGCGGACGTTTACCGTTACTGCTCCATGATCCTCGACGCCATGCCCAACCCCGAGGGCCATCTCCTCCACCTCCACGAGACGAAGCGCATCGCTTCTTCCTCGATCCTGGCGGCCCTCATGGCGGGCTTCACGAGGTTCGAGGCGACCCTGGGCGGCCTGGGCGGTCAGCCGGCCAACTTCCTCGACGACTGCCCCGTCCGCGGCACCGGCGAGTACTACTACGAAGACCCCCGCTACGTGGGCCTGATCTGCATGGAGGATCTCCTGGTGCAGATCGACGAGCTGGGCATCGAACACGGTTATAACGTGGACCGCGTCCTGTGGCTCGGCCGCAGGATGGAGAAGACCATCGGTCAGCGGCTCCGTTCCGAGGCCGTCATCAACGGCCGGACCCAGAAGGAGGGCCATATGAAGTTCGCCCGCCCGGGCCTGAAGAAGCTCATCGAGAAGCTCGGCGAGCAGCCCGGCCAGCGTGTCCCGCCCGATTGGACGGCAGAGGCGGTACTCCCCGAGAATTGGGGTCCCAACGATCCCATCTGGGCGAAGAAATAGGGTTTTGACGAAGACCTTGAGGGGGGAGCACCTGCTCCCCCCATCATTGTGTCATTGATCCAAAAGCGGCCTATGACCGCGTAAGTGCTAAGATAAACGTGAAGGAGGTTTAGGAGATGGCAGTAGAGGTTGTGGCCCCCATGCCGGGAACCATCGCGGAGATCATCGTTCAGGTCGGCGATGAGGTGAAGGCGGACGAGGAGTTGATCATCCTCGAGGCGATGAAGATGGAAAACCCCATCGTCGCCCCCACCAGCGGCAAGGTAGTGGAGATCAAGGTGGAAGAGAAGGATAAGGTGGATACCAACCAGGTCCTTCTCGTCATCGAGTGATCGTTTTTCCCCCGAGGGAAGAAAAAAGCGGAACCGGATTCATTTCCGGTCCGCTTTTTTTTTGGGTGGTTTTAGACGTTTTTCGGCTTACTTTATAGGCCACTCGCCCCTTTCCTTGAGGACCTCCCGGTAGACCTCCAAGGCCTCGTTCACCGCCGGCATCCCGGCGTAGGTGGCCACCTGGAAGAAGATCTCCGCCAGTTTCCTCGGGTCGCAGCCCACGTTGAGGGCGGCGTTGACGTGGAGCTTGAGTTCCCCCGTGGCCCTCAGGGCGGCGAGCATGGCGCAGGCCGCGTACTGCCTCTCCGGGAGGGTGAGGACGGTGCGGGAATAGAGATTGCCCGTGATGAACTTGGAGAATTCGTTCGCCAGGTTTTTGTCGAACTCCCGCCACATCAGGTAGGGGGGGTCCATCTTGATGCCCTTGCCGAAAAGGGTCTTCGCCGTTTCCTGTGTCCGTTTGACGATGTCGTCGCTCATAGCCGTTCCTTCTCCTTTTTGAGTTTTCCCTGGCGTCACCGGTCGTCGGTCCGCCTTTAGATCCTTGTCATTTCACGAGATAGACGTCACGGTCCCGGTCCTGGAAAAAGACCTGGTGATACTTGCCCTTGCCGATCTCCTCGAAGAACACCTCGCCCTCCTTCCGGCACCTCTCGCAGGCCATGCCGGGGACGATGACGGCGAAGATCCGCCGACCCGTGTCGGCCCGGGAATCGATGAGGATCAGGCCGCCGCAGTCGTCGCAGACCCGGACCGTCTCCTCCTGTTCCTCCGAGATCCCGTCCGTGTCGTAATAGATGTGGCGGCGTCTCTTGAGGTACCTCGCCTTGCCCCGGAAGGCCTCGGCGATCTCCCTGCGGTGGTACCAGCGCCTCATGATCTCGTCCACGGTACGGTGGATGTGGGTCGTGATGGCCTCGGACTGTTGCAGGGCCGCGGGGTTGTAATCCGGTTCCCTCACGGCGCTGTAGTCCAGGCCGGCCATGGCGAGGATGATACCCACGTTGACGTAGGGAAGGGCCTTCTCGATGGAATACCCACCCTCGAGGACGGCGATGTGGGGGGAGAGGCGGTCGTTGAGGACGGCGTAACCCTGGGCGCTGAAGCGCATGTTGGTGATGGGGTCCGAGTAGTGGTTGTCCTGGCCGGCGGAGTTGATGACCAATTCGGGTTTAAACTCTTCCAGGATGGGCAACACGACGTTCTCCAGGGCGTAGAGGAAGCCCTCGTCGGAGGTCCTGGGCGGCAGGGGGATGTTAACCGTCATGCCCACGGCGTTGGGCCCGCCGAACTCATCCACGAAGCCGGAACCGGGGTAGAGGGTGCGGCCGTCCTGGTGCATGGAGATGAAGAGGGTGTTGGGGTCATGCCAGTAGATGTCCTGGGTGCCGTCGCCGTGGTGACAGTCCGTGTCCACGATGGCGATCCTCTTGATGCCGTAGTGGCGACGGATGTACTCGATCATGATGGCCTCGATGTTGATATTGCAGAAGCCCCGCGCCCCGTGGACGATCCGCATGGCGTGATGCCCCGGGGGCCGGACGAGGGCGAAGGCGTTGTCCACCTCTCCCTCGAGGACCTTTTTGGCCGCCGTGATGGCGCCGCCCGCCGAGATCAGATGGGACTCCGTAATCACCCGCCGGGCGTCGGGGACGCATACGTGCACCCGGTTGATGTCCTCGACGGTCGCCAGGCCGGGTTTGTATTCCACGATGTTGTCGAAATCCATCAGACCCTCTTCGAAGACCTGATCCTGGGTGTACAGGAGCCGCTCCTCCCGCTCGGGGTGGGTGGGGGAGATGGCCCAGTCGAAGGCCGGAAAGAAGATCAGTCCCGTTTTTTTCCTTTTCTTCATCGGTCCCTCAACCTCCCAGCGGTGAGATCAGCCCCGGCTTGATCTGTACCTTCACGCGGATGTTCTTCCCGGCGGTGTAGAAATCCCTGACCATGTTGAATTCCTGTTCCTCCACCGTCTCCATCTCCAGCTCGTCCTCGGAGGCACCCATGGCCAAGGCCGTCTCTTTGAGCCTTTCCCTGCCGATCCTGATGGCGTCCTCTTTGCTGAACCGGCCGGGGATCTCCATCTGCAGGCCCATTTCACCCACCGTGAGGAACCGCCGTTCCGTGTCGGCCAGGATGGTGACCTCGGCGGTGGTCCTGGCCAGGGCGGCGCCGACGGCGTTGGCCACCTCGGCGTTTTCCGGGATGTGGTAGGGGCACTCGAGGGCCTTGCCCAGGGCGGGGGCGAGGCCTTGGGCCGGGCCGCCGACGACGTAGACGATCCGGGGTTCGATCTTCTTCCCCTCCAGCATCTCGTGGATGGTGTAGACGGGGCGGTTGTTGATCTCTTCCGTGAAAGACCTCACGGCCTCGGCGATCCTCCTCACCGTTTCCCCAAAGACGGCCCGGGCGGCCTCTTCTACCGCGCAGCCGAGGGCCGCGGCGAGGGGTTCCAGGGAATGACGGGCCTTCTGGCGATCGCCGATGTCCGTCAGGCCCAGGACGATCATGGCGTCCGTGGGGGTGGGGCAGGGGCCGCCCAGGGCCGCCGCCGGCCCCTCCCGCCGGGGACCGACCTCGAGGCGTCCCCCGTCAAGGCGGACCGCGCTGTCGCCGCCCACGCCGATGGATCGCGTCCGCAGGCCCCGGATCAGGGTCTTGTGCCCCTCGATGGTCACGCCGAGGGCCTCGAGAAGGGGGACGCCGTCGGCGAAGAGGGCGATGTCCGTGGTGGTGCCTCCGATGTCGAGGGCGACGGCGTCGTCTCGGCCCCCGGTCATGCTCAGGATGCCCATGATGCTCGCCGCCGGGCCCGAGAGGATGGTCTGGACGGGGTAATCGACGGAACGGCCGATCTCGATCGTTCCGCCGTCGGCCTTGAGGATGTAGATGGGTACTTTGATCCCCTGGCGTTCCACGAAGGCCGTGACGGCCCGGACGAAGTTTTCGTAGAGGCCCCAGATGGCGCTGTTGAGATAGGTCGTGGCCAGGCGGCGGGGGAAGTTGAGATGCCCAGACAGGCGGTGTCCGAGGGAGATGTGCCTGAAGCCGTCGGTGATGAGGTCGCGGATCTTGAGCTCGTGGGACGGGTTTCTCGTGGAGAACTTGCCGACGACGCCGGCGTAGGCGATGCCCCCTTCCTTGAACTCCCGGGCGCAGCGCCTGATTTCGCCCTCGTCGATGGGGGCCGCCTCGAGGCCCCGGTGGTTGATGTATCCCGAAACGAAACGTGTCTCCGCCCGGGGCGAGATCAGGGCCGGCGGGAGGCCGGGACCGGCGGCGGCGATGATGCCCACCGCTTCGGTCTTGCCCTGGACGATGGCGTTGGTGGAGATGGTGGTGCTCAGCACCACCCTCCTGAGGGCCGCGGGGTCGATGTCCCTCATGACGGCCTCGGTGGCCTCGATGAGGGAACCCATGATGTTGCCGGCGTCGGTTAAGACCTTCGCCTTGCTTTGGATTTGGTGGTCGCTGATTACGACGGCGTCCGTATGGGTCCCGCCAACGTCAATACCGAGGATCATCGAGGCCTCCCATTCCCGGGCGGATGGTTATTCCTCTCCCACGACGGCGGGAGGGGGCGTGACGGCTTTTGACGAGCCCTTCACGAGACGGCCTTATATACTGCAAAAATCATCTTGACAAGACGAAAAAAAGGCGTATGTTTCGGACGCCTTGATGATTGGATGTTAGGTAAGGCGACGAGAATCATGGAAAGGAGGTGACAAGTTGATGAAGAAGGCCTTCGCGATCATGCTTTCGCTTCTTTTGGTCGTAACCTTTTCGTTTGCGGTTGTCGGCTGCAAGAAGGCTGAAGAGCAGAAACCGGCCGAGCCGGCCAAGGCGGCGGCTCCCGCTCCCGCTCCGGCGGCTCCTGCGGCTCCCGCTCCCGGCGCTCCGGCCCCCGGCGCCCCCGCTGCTCCTGGCGCTCCGGCGGCTCCTGCGGCCCCCGCTGCTCCCGCGGCCAAGTAAAAGAGCCGAGATTTACCACCCAGAACCGGCCTTTCGTCATCCAGCGATGGGCCGGTTTTTTTTTGCCTTGACAAAGATTCAGGATTCCATAACATTCATTCATTATCCAATTTGCGATGATTTCCATATTGCAGCGAAGGAGGTGTGATCATGTCGGACAGAACGGGTGATTTTCTGAAGGGTCTGGCCATCGGCGCCCTGGTGGGGGCCGTCCTGGGCATCCTCTACGCCCCGAAGAGCGGCAAGGAGACCAGGGAGGAACTGGGCAGGAAGGCCGAGGAGATGATGGCGAAGGCCAAGGAGGAGTACGAGGAAGCCCTGGAACGCAGCCGCAGGACCTATGAGGCCGCCGTGGCCCGTCTCAAGAAGATCGAGGCGGCGGCTAAGGAGAAGGTAGGCGAGCTGGAGACCAAGGCGGGGGAGATGGTGGAGAAAGGCAAGGAGACCCTGGAGGACAGCAAATCCAGGCTCAAGAAGGCCATCGACGCCGGTGTCGAGGCCTATAAGGAAGAGAAGTCGGCGTAGGCCGGGTTATGTATCTCGAGCTCAGCCTCGTGTTTCTGAGCGGCGCGGTGCTCCTCATCGCCGTCTTCACCGTGCCCATGTTCATCCAGATCCAGCGTCTCGCCAGGGGACTGACGGAGATGCAGGCCGTCCTCCAGAGAAACCTGCCCGGCATCATCGCCAATCTCGAGGAGGCGGCCCTCAACGTCAAGAAGACCACCGCCACCGTAAACGATCAAGTAGAGAACATCGCCTTCGCCCTGGGACGGATCCAGGCCATCGCCGCCCTCCTGGCGGAGCTGGAGGGGATCGTCCGCGTCGGTCTTCACCATCCGGCGGTGAACCTTCTCCGTACCGCCTCGGCCGTCGCCAAGGGGGTGCGGGTCTTTTTGAGGGTCTACACCTCGGGGCGGCGTGAAATCGGCCATTGATGTGAAAGGGGAGGCGGGATCTTGGGGAAGATGACCTTCACCAAGCAGGGACGCCGGGTCCGCGCCCAGGTCCGCCGGGACCGCCCCCGGGAGACGCGTCCCGTCGAGGAGGTGGTACGGGCCCTCAAGACCGAGGAGAAAGGGGGGAGGGAAGATTACCGGGAGAGGTCCCTGGCCATTCACGGCCTGGTCTGCGCCCGTTGCGGCCGTTCCTTCGACGAGGGGAACCGTCATTTATTGACGGTCCACCACAAGGACGGCAACCATCATAACAACCCCCCCGACGGCAGCAATTGGGAGAACCTCTGTGTCTATTGCCACGAGGACGTCCACAGCCGGGGCCTCCTGGCGGACTACCTCGCGGGGGGGGCGGCGCGGGAAGAGGTCCTCGTCCATGCCGGAGAGGCCGGGGGAGGTGGGGCGACGGGCCTGTCGTCCCTGGGCGAGAAACTGAAAAAGGCCTTCGAAAAGAAATAGCCCAAGGAAATCAGTGATATACGATCGTGGAAGAAGGCGGTGGAATCCCTTGACCGCCGAAGGGTCCTATGGTATAGAGCCCGCCACGTTCGGCCAATGTTTCCAGACTCCTTGAACCGCATCCGTCTCCGGATTCGCGAACACGGCTTGGGGCCGTGGCGAGATGGCTTTGAGGGGTTCCAATACCAAGAGAGGAGGTAGATTTCAGTGGAAGTCCTAGATCAGGGAATTGGCGCGATCTTTACAGATCCGGATGCCGACAAGGCACGCGAGTTTTTCAGGAAAAAGAGCCGCGCACTGACACCCAAGGTGATGTCCGTCAAGGAGGCGGTCGAGAAATTCGTCCATGACGGCGATTACCTCTGCATCGGCGGTTTCGGGGCCAACAGGATCCCGACGGCCGTCTGTCACGAGATCGTGCGCCAGGGCCGGAAGAATATGGGGTTCGCCGGTCACACATCCACCCACGATTTTCAGATCCTCTGCGCCGGTGAGGTATTCGACAAGCTCGACGTCGCCTACATCGTCGGCCTCGAGGCCCGCGGCCTCTCGCCCAACGCCCGCCGCTACATGGAGAGCGGGAAGGTGAAGGTCTCGGAGTGGACCAACTACTCCCTGTCGGTGCGGTTCAAGGCGGCCGCCGCCGGCGTGTCCTTCTACCCCGCCCGTAACGTCATGGGGACGGACACCTTCAAGTACAGCGGAGCCAAGATCATCCAGTGCCCCTTCACGGGGACCAAGTACGCGGCCATGCCCGCCATCTGGCCCGATGTGGCGGCCATCCACGTCCACGAGGCGGACATCTACGGCAACTGCCGCATCCGCGGCATCACCGTGTCGGACCTCGATGTGGCCCGCGCGGCCAAGCGTCTCATCATCACTTGCGAACGCCTTATCCAGAACGACGAGATCCGCAGGGATCCCAGCTACACCGTCATCCCCTACTGGTGCGTCGACGCCGTCTGCGAGGTGCCCTACGGCAGCTACCCCGGCAACATGTACGGCGAGTACTTCTCCGATGAGGATCACCTCAGGGAGTGGCTCAAGGTCGAGCAGGATCCCGACGAGTTCAAGCGGTTCCTCGACAAGAACATCTACTCCTGCAAGGACCACTTCGAGTACATCGAGAAGAACGGTGGTATGCACAAGCTCCTGAAGCTGCGGGAGAAGGAATTCATGTTCACCAAGGCGAGAGATTAGAAAGGAGGATGACTGAGCGTATGGCTGACTACAATACGATGGAACTGATGATCTGCACCGCCGCGAGGGAGCTCGAGGACGGCGCCTCGGTCGGTGTGGGCACAGGCGCGCCCTGTGCGGCGGCGATGTTGGCGCAGAAGGCCCATTCGCCGAATCTGGTGATCCTTTTCGAGGCGGGCGGCGCGGCCCCCCTGATTCCGGAGATGCCCATCTCCGTCGGCGATTCCCGGACCACCTGGAAGGCCATCATGGCCAGCGGCATGTGCGAGATCATGGAGACGGCCTGCCGCGGCATGCTGGACTACACCTTCCTCGGCGGCGCCCAGATCGACATGTACGGTAACCTGAACTCCACCCGCATCGGGCCGGACCACCAGAAACCGAAGGTCCGTTTCCCCGGGAGCGGCGGCGCCAACGACTTCGCCTCCTTCTGCTGGCGCATGATGGTCATGACCCCCCAGGATCCCAAGCGGTTCGTGGAGAGGGTCAGCTACATCACCACCCCCGGCTGGCTCGAGGGCGGCGATTCCCGCGCCAAGAGCGGTCTGCCCCTGGGAGCGGGTCCCTACAAGATCATCACCAACATGGCCGTCATGGATTTCGAGCCGGAGAGCAAGAGGATGCGCATCATCGCCATCAACCCCGGTTACTCCGAGAAGGACGTCCAGGACAACTGCGGCTTCGAGCTCCTCAAGGCCCCCAAGATCGTCGAGAACCCCCCGCCCACGGCGGAGGAGCTGGCGATCCTCAGGGACCAGATCGACCCCTACCGCTACGTCATCGGCCGCTGAGAAAGGCCGTTCGACAAAACACCAAGGCCGGGGCACCGCCCCGGCCTTTTTAATTCGGGGACACAATACTTAATTCGTAACCTTCCGAAAGTGTTGATGAATTTTTTGCCAAAAACGGGTAAGGTGTCCCCGAATTTCCGCGTCACCCAAAAACGCTAAAATTCAAGACCTGACCCCGGGGGGGAGGGGCGGACGAGTTTGTCGCCCACGGAGGTGCCGCAGAAGGCGCAGGTGTAGTCGTATTTCTCGCCCTCGGGGAGGATGAGGAGGAGGCGCTTTCTCACCGGGACCGCCCGGCGGCAGCGGGGGCAGAAGAGCTCCGTGGCGTCGAAGTCCCGGTACTGAACGGTCTTGGCCCTCCTCGGCGTCCTGGTCGGTATCATTCCCCATCACCTCCTTTCCCGTACTCTTCTTCGGGGATCCCCTCGGCGTCGGCGAGCCACACGACCGCCTCGGAGTCGCTGGGGGCCCGCCAGTCCCCCCGGGGAGAGAGGGAGCCCCCGGAACCCACCTTCGGCCCGTTGGGGATGCAGGACCGCTTGAACTGGCTCGTCTGGAAGAACCGCCGCAGATACACCTTCAACCAGTGCTTGATCTCGGCCAAAGTGTACTCGTTGCGCTTTTCCTCCGGGACGTCCGGCCACTCCCCGACGTTGCGGTCGTGCCAGGCGCACCAGGCCAGGAAGGCCACCTTCCGGGGGAGATAACCGTAGCGGGTGATGTAGAAATTGTTGAAGTCCTGGAGCTCGTAGGGGCCGATGACCGCCTCGGTCCTCTGGGCCGGCTGATCGCCCCGGGTCCCCGGGATGAGCTCCGGGCTGATCTCCGTCTCCAGGATATCCCTCAGGACGGCGGAGACGCGGCGCGAGAAGATCTCCCGGTCCGCCACCCACCGGATCAGGTGCCTGATGAGGGTCTTGGGGACGCTGGCGTTGACGTTGTAGTGGGACATGTGGTCCCCGACGCCGTAGGTGCACCACCCCAGGGCCAGCTCGCTGAGGTCCCCCGTGCCGACGACGAGGGCGTCGCGCATGTTGGCGAGGCGGAAGAGATGGGAGGTCCGCTCCCCCGCCTGGACGTTCTCGAAGGTGATGTCGAAGACCTGTTCACCCCGCGTGTAGGGGTGCCCCAGGTCCTTGAGCATGCGGCGGCAGCTCGGGCGGATGTCGAGGCGGTTGGCCTCCACCCCGAGGGCCTTCATGAGCCTCAGGGAATTGGTGTAGGTCTTGTCCGTCGTGGCGAAGCCGGGCATGGTGTAGGCCTTGATGTGGGAGCGGGGTCTCCCGAGGAGGTCCATGGTCCGGGACGCCACGATCAGGGCGTGGGTCGAGTCCAGGCCCCCGGAGACGCCGATGACGACGTTGGAAACCCCCGAGGCCTCGATCCTCTTGGCCAGGCCGTGGACCTGGATGTTGTAGGCCTCGTAGCACCGCTGGTCCCGCTTCCTCGGGTCGGAGGGGATGTAGGGGAAGCGGGGGATTTCCCGCCGGGGAAGGAGGGCCTGCCCCCGGGGGGGAGCGGGGAGGGGGGCCTCGAAGGTGACGCGCCGGAAGGCGGTCCACTTGTCCCGGTGGTGACGGGCGTTCTGGCTGAAGGTCGTCAGGCGCATCCGGTCCTGGACGAGGCGGTCGAGGTCGATGTCGGAGAGGATCATCTGGGATTCCCGGGCGAAGCGCTCCGACTCGGCCAGGAGGTTGCCGTTTTCGTGGATCATGGCGTGGCCGTCCCAGGCCAGGTCCGTCGTCGATTCCCCCGTGCCCGCCGCCGCGTAGAGATAGGCGGCGATGCACCGGGCCGACTGGTTGGCCGCCAGGCCCTGGCGGTACTCCGACTTGGCGATGGTGACGTTGGAGGCGGAGAGGTTGGCGATCACCGTCGCCCCCGCCATGGCGGCGAAACTCGAAGGCGGGACGGGGACCCAGAGGTCTTCGCAGATCTCGACGAAGAAGGCGAAGTGGGGGATGTTTTCGGCCGCGAAGATCAAGTCGCCCCCGAAGGGTATCCCCCTCTGGCCGCAGAGGTCCACGGTCGCCGAAGAGACCTCCTCGGCGGGGCAGAACTGGCGCCGCTCGTAGAACTCCCGGTAGTTGGGGAGGTAGGACTTGACGGCCACCCCCAGGATCCTGCCCCGGGAGACGACGCAGGCGCAGTTGAAGAGGCGGTGGTCCACCCGCAGGGGGACGCCCACGACCAGGGTCGTCCTCATCCCCCCCGAGGCGGCGACGACATAAGCCAGGGCCTCTTTCGCCGCCGCGAGGAGGGCCTCCTGGTGGAAGAGGTCCTCGTTGGAGTACGCCGTCAACCCCAGCTCGGGGAACACGGCCAGGACCGCGTGGGCCTCCGCGGCCCGCCGGGCCAGGGTCACCGTCTCCTCGGCGTTGAAGGGGGCGTCGGCCACCCTCAGGCGGGGGACGCAGACGGCCACCCGGACGAAGCCGTGGCTGTAGAGGTTGAAGAAGTTTTCCATCACCCCTTCTCCTTTTCCAGATAGGCGTAGGCGCTGTGGTTGTGGATGCTCTCGAAGTTCTCCGCCTCGATGCTGTACCAGGGGAAATTGTCCAGGGCGTTGAGGCGCAGGGCCACGTTGCGCACCACGTCCTCCACGAACATGGGGTTCTCGTATCCCCTCTCCGTCACGAATTTCTCGTCGGGGCGCTTGAGGAGGGAATAGACCTCCCCGCTGGCCGACTCCTCCACGAGGCGGATGATGTCCTCGATCCAGAAGAACTTCTTGAACCTCACCTTCACCGTCACCAGGCCCCGCTGGTTGTGGGCGCCGGCGGCGCTGATCTCCTTGGAGCACGGGCAGACGGTGGTGACGGGCACGGTGACCCCCACCTGGAAGTCCGTCCGGTGCCCGTCGTTGGTCCCGCAGAAGAGGCACCGGTACTCCATGAGGCTCCTCGCCCCCGAGACGGGGGCCTTCTTCTCGATGAAGTAGGGGAAGAGGATCTCCATGTGGGCCGACTGGGCCTTGAGCTTCCCGCGGATCGTCTCGAGGATCTTATGGAAGGTCCTGATGTTGATCTCCCCCCGGTGCAGGTTGAGGACCTCGACGAAGCGGCTCATGTGGGTCCCCTTGAAGTGGTGGGGGAGATTGACGTACATGCTGATGGTGGCGTTCACGGGCTGGGTGCCGTTGGCCTTGTCCAGGACGGTGATGGGGTACTTGATGCCCTTGACGCCCACCTTGGTGATGGCGATCCGGCGATGGTCCTTCTGGCTCTGGATATCGATCATGACTTGGGGCCGTAGGAGACCCGGGCGTTGTCCGACTCCCAGACGGTGACCCGCCGGAGGAGCAGCCCCGCCCCGCTCGCCCGGGGCGCCAAGCGGTCGTAGATGTATTTCGCCACCCGCTCCGACGAGGGGTTAACGCCCTCGAAACAGGCCAGATCGTTGAGGTACTTATGGTCGAGGCCCCCGAGGACCTCGTCCGTCCACCCCTTGAGATCGCGGAAATCGATGAGGAGATCCCGGTCGTCGAGGGTCTCGCCCCCCACCGTCACCTCCACGGTGAAGTTGTGGCCGTGGAGCTCCTCGCAGCGCCCACCGATCTCCTTGAGGACGTGGGCCGCGGCAAAGGACCGCTTGATCGTGACCTCGAACACCTCGCGCCTCCCGCGGCGGTCTGCCGGGTGAATGTAATTACCGATGGAAACTTACTATTCCCCTTCCGTCGTGTCAAGGACGACGGATAGCCCAAAAAGGGAGCCGTTCCGTGATTTTTACGGACAAAACCGTGATTTTCACGGATCGACGGGAGGCGTCAACGGCATCACCCCGCCGCCGCCGGCAAATCAATAGCCTTCACTTCTACTTACGAAAGGCCCGGAGACGGGGCAAGGAGCCGCTTTCTGGCACGATGGTTGCAATTTCCAACACAGACAAAAACACGGGAAAGGGGGGATGGACGGGAGAGATAAGAGGGCGGTCAGGGTTGGTTTATTGACCGTAAACATGGACGAACAAACTGAAGAAGGAGGTAAATAGATGAAGGTATTCAGGAAAAAGAGAGGCCAGAAGGGTTTCACCCTCATCGAGCTCATGATCGTCATCGCCATCATCGGCATCCTGGCGGCCATCGCCATCCCGCAGTTCACGGCGTACCGGACCAGGGGCTACAACGCCGCGGCCAAGGCGGATGTCAAGAACGCCTACACGGCGGCCCAGGCGTTCTTCAGCGACTCGCCGGCGGCCTCCATTGCGAGCACGGCGACGCTTTCAAACTATGGTTTCAGGGCGTCGAGCAATGTCAGTGTCACTGCATCGGGTGATAACTCGTCGTTGGTTATCACGGCGAGCCACGCCAGCGGCAACACCACCTATAGTACGGACAGCACCGGCACCATCTCACCGCAGTAATTTCACCACGCCTCGAAAGACAACCAAGGGCAGGTCGCAGGCCTGCCCTTTTTTTTCGACATAGTTCAGTGATCGCGTCGGTGAATAGATAACCACAAAGGAGAGGCTGATTCGCGCCGCGCCGCCTCGTCCCCCCAGAAGTAATTGGTCTTCCCGTCGCCGTGTATTTCAACGAGGGCGCATCTTTGGTAGTGGCGGGCGGAATAACGTTCAAACCAGGGAATTACCTGATCCCGGGAGTGATGCTGCTTCAGCCATGAAGCAGGGATATTTACGAAAACCAGGTACTTGGGGCGCGCCGACTCAATTTCATGTATCATTTTGGCTTGCATGGCCAAAGCGTAGGGATGGGGTTCCATCAGGGGATACATGTAGATGAAACCCGTGGCGGAGCGCCGCTGGGAGTAGAAGTAGATCTGGGGTTCGGAACCGAGGACGGCGATGGTATCCGAAGGGTGGGAGTTTTCCTTTATGTACCGGGCGACAGGGAGAGACTCCGGAAAGGGGTTGAGGGTGTGGGTTAGGCGAATCGCCCCGCGGGGATCGGTTTGGAAGAGATAGGGGAAGAGAAGACAGAGGGAAAGGCCCGTTGCCAGGACAAAGAGAAATACGACAAAGACAGATCGGCGGATCATTTTAGTGTTGGGGAGGGCGAGAAAAAGCCTCCGCAGGGAAAAGGCGGCCAGAAGGGCGGTTGCGGGCAAGAGGAGAATAAAGTAGTGCTCGCGGAAATAAAAGCCCGGCGTCACGGCGAGAAAAGAGAAGAGGCCGAAAAGACCTACAAAGAGCCTCTTCTTTAGGGGTTCCCCATGCATGAAGAGCATGACAACACCCAGGAAGGCGAGTAGGAGTACCGGGCCACCGTACCCGAAAATGGCCATGCTTTTCCTATACAATTCGGGGAGAGCGGACGTAGGGTTCACCATTCCCACATATTCCCGGGCATAAGTGAAGACCAAAAAGGAGAAATTCTCCCAGAGGCCGAGGGCGTAAAAGAACAGGCAGGTCGCGACAAGGGGCAGAGAGATGGCAAGGATGAAGAGAAAAATGTCTTTTGCCGCGCGGGAGAAACCCTTGCCCTTGGCCGCCAGGGGATCGAGGAGGAGCATGCATAGGGCCATCCCGGCGAAGGTGTAGGCGTGTTGTTTGATGATAACAGCCATGCCCAAGGCGAGACCGCCGGCGAAGATCTCCAGGCGACCTTTGTCTCCCCCGGAAGACAGAATCAGGGAGAGGCAGGCCAGCACAAAGGGCAGGACGAAGTGCTCGGCGTGGGCGAAAAGGCCGTGGACGAAGGGGTTGACGGAAAGGATCGCAAAGAAGGCCGCCGCGGCCAGGGCCGTCAGATTGTCGAAGAGGCGCCGGGTGAGGATGAAAACGAGAAGGGTCGAAACAGAGGTCACGCCGGCAAGGGCCGCGTGGATGGCCGTGACGGATTCGCCGAGGAGACGGAGGATACCGGCGTAAATGTAATACATGCCGGGCAGCTTCATGTTGTATATTCCCGCGTAGGGGGGGATGCCCCGGAGGATCAGCTGACCGGCGTAGGCGTACTCGCCCTCGTCCCTCTCGAGGGGCATGGGCAAGAGGTTGAGCCTCATGACGATATTGCCGGCAACGATAAGGATTAAGGCTATAGTTACGGCGTATCGATAAGGGATTTCACGGACGATGAAAGGTCTTTTTTCCATGATCTCAGCACCCGCGGGGTCGGCCGCATGCGGAAGAAGTATGACAGGGAAGGTGATCCCCGCCCTCGTCCTCACCTCCCTGGTCCTCTTCGTCTATGGGCAGGTAGGGGACTTCGATTTTGTCATCTACGACGATCCCCACTACGTGCAGACCAACCCCCATGTCAATAGGGGATTTACGACGGCGGGCCTCAAGTGGGCCTTTTTGACCTTTCATGGGGCCAACTGGCATCCTTTGACGTGGTTGTCGTTGATGTTGGACGGCAGTTTGTATGGTTCGTTTGCCGGTGGTTATCACTGGACGAATGTCTTGTTTCATTTGGCCTCGGTGTTGTTGCTTTTTTACTTTTTGGTGGGGGTGACGGGGGCCCTGTGGCGCAGTTTTTTTGTGGCGGCCCTGTTTGGGGTGCATCCGTTGCATGTGGAGTCCGTGGCGTGGGTATCGGAGCGGAAGGATGTGTTGAGCGGTTTTTTTTGGATGTTGGTGTTGGTTTTTTATGGTCGTTATGCCTTGGTTTCTTCTTTGGGGCGTTATTTTTGGGTGGTGTTGTTTTTTCTTTTGGGTTTGATGTCGAAGCCCATGTTGGTGACCTTGCCGTTTGTTTTGTTGTTGTTGGATTACTGGCCCCTGGGGCGTTTCGGTGGCGCGGCGGTGACGGTGTTTCCCCGTGTTTCCCCGCGGGTCCTGGTGATGGAGAAAATACCCCTCTTCATCCTCTCCCTCCTCTCCTCCATCGTCACGCTTTACGCCCAGAAGGCCGGCGGGGCCTTGAAGACCATCGGCACCCTCCCCCTGTCCGACAGGATAAACAACGCCGTCGTCTCCTATGCCGCTTACCTGGCGAAGACCTTTTGGCCCGCCGACCTGACCCTCCTCTATCCCCACCCGGGGACCCAGCCCCTGGGTCTCTTTCTGGTTTCATCCGCCTTTCTTGTCGTCGCCTGTCTCCTCGTGGGGATGACCGGGCGAAAGTTGCCCTACCTCGTCACCGGCTGGTTGTGGTACATGGTAACGCTGGTCCCCGTGATCGGTATCATCCAGGTCGGCAATCAGGCCATGGCCGATCGTTACACCTACCTGCCCCTCGTCGGTATCTTCATCGCCGTCGTATGGTTGGGGGCCGACCTGGCGAAAAGGGCCGAGGGACGGCGGTTGGTGTTCATCGCCGTGGGCCTGGCGGTGATCGTTGCGCTTGTTTTCGCGGCGCGCCTGCAGGCGTCCCATTGGCGGGACACGGAGACCCTCTTCACCCGCTCCATCGCCCTCACGCGGGGAAACTACGAGGCCATGAACAACCTCGGCGTTTTCTATTTCAATAAAGGGCGTTACCGGGAGGCAGCACAGATCTTGGAAAAGGCCGTCAGTACCAATCCCCGCTTCGCCCCGGCGTACAACAACCTGGGGCAGGCCTACGCGGCCCTGGGGGACACGGATGGGGCGATTGCCGTTTTTCGCCGGGGACTGACGATCGATCCCGGTCTTGTCAAGATGAAGAGGAACCTGGCCAACACCCATCTCTTACGAGGGGAGTGCATCCAGGCAGCCGGTTTGTACCGAGAGATCGTCGCGTTTTATCCCGGCGATGCGGATCTCTGGAACGACTTGGGGGTGGCCCTGGCCGGGACCGGCCGCCGGACGGAGGCCGCTAATTGTTTTCAAGAGGCCCTACGCCTCAATCCCGGCCACGTCGCGGCGCGGCACAACCTCGAGCGGATTGAGGCTCCAAAGGATCGTCCGGCCGAACACGGGGATTCCCATGGGCGTTTATAGGAAAGGACTTGTCGCGGCGGTTCTGCTCTCGGCGCTGATCGTCATCGTTTACTGGCCCGTTCAGTCTTTCGATTTCATAAACTACGACGATCCGTCGTACATCATGGACAACCCACACGTGAAGGCCGGCCTCACCAAGGCGGGTTTCATCTGGGCCTTCAAGGACATCCACACGGGTTATTGGCACCCCCTGACCTGGTTCTCCCATATGTTGGACTGTGAAGTCTTCGGGACGAAACCGGGGGGCCATCATTGGACAAGCCTGATCTTTCATCTCCTCAACACCCTCCTCCTGTTCCGCCTGCTGGTCGTCTCGACGGGGGAAAGGGACAAAAGTTTTTTTGTTTCGGCGTTGTTCGCCCTTCATCCCCTCAATGTCGAATCCGTCGTCTGGGTGGCGGAAAGAAAGAATGTCCTGAGCACCTTCTTGTGGCTGACGACCATGTCGTTCTACGTTCACTATGCCAGGGACGGCTCGAGGACGAATTATACCGCCGCCCTCCTCTCGTACGCGGCGGGGCTGCTTGCCAAGCCCATGCTCGTCACCCTCCCCTTTGTCCTCTTGCTGATGGATTTCTGGCCTTTGCGGCGGTGGGATAGGGACGAACATCGGTCTTCTTTACGGGTCTTGATCATCGAGAAGGTGCCGTTTTTCGCCCTCGCTGCGGCCGTGTCGGCCGTGACGATCTGGGCCTCCCAAGATCGGGAGGTGACGGTCTCCCTCTCGACCCTCCCCCTTTTGACCCGGTTGGGCCACGCCCTAATCTCCTATGTGGTCTATCTTTGGAAATTCTTCTGGCCCATCCATCTGGCCGTCTTCTATCCCCATCCCCTGACCGCCCCCCTTTGGCAGGCCGTCGCCGGGGGGGTGCTGATATCGGTGATGACCGTCGCCGCGATTTCATGGAGATTAAGAAGGCCTTACCTACTCATGGGCTGGCTGTGGTACCTGGGGACCCTGGTCCCAGTCATCGGGGTGATACAGGTGGGGTGGCAGGCCATGGCGGATCGCTACGCCTATGTGCCTTTCGTCGGGCTCTTCATCTGTGTCGCCTGGGGTGTCCCGGAACTGGTCGCTCCCCTTCGAAGGGGCAGACAGCTGCTCTTGGCCGGGGCGATAATCAGTCTCGTCTATTTTGGATCCGTCACCTCGTTTCAAATCCAATTTTGGCGGGATAGTACGACCCTCTTCAGCAGGGCGCTGGAGACGACGAGGGGCAACTGGGTGGCCCTGAACAATCTGGGGGCGGCGTTGCTGGCGAAGGGCAGGGTTCAGGAGGCCATGACGTATTTTCGCGAGGTCTTGCGTCTGAAGCCGGATTACCCCTATGCCCACAACAACATGGCCCTGGCCCTCGCCCACGGGGGGCGGTTCGAGGAGGCCCGTGGTTTCTATCTTGAGGCCTTGAGATACCGCATGAACTACGTAGAGGCCCACAACAACCTGGCCCTGGCCCTCGCCCACCTGGGGAGGTACGAGGAGGCCATGGATCATCTCGACGAGGCCTTACGACGCCGCCCTTACTACCCGGAGGCCTGGAACAACAAAGGCTACCTCTATGCCCTTCAGGGCCGCCACGGCGAGGCGATCCCATGTTTTGAGCGGGCCTTGGCGTTCAGAGGCGATTACCCCGACGCCCTGAACAATTTGGGTGCCTCCCTGGCCAAGGAAGGGCGGGTGGCGGAGGCCACTGAGAGGTTTCAACAGGTCTTGAGCATCGCCCCCGACGACGTGACGGCCTTGAACAACCTGGGCATCGCCCTGTTCAACCTGGGGCGGTACCAGGAGGCCCGGAGACAGTTTGAGGAGGTCCTCAAGATCGATCCCGGCCACGGAGAGGCCAAAAGGAACCTCGCCCATATCCAGGCGGTGACGAAGCGATGAAGGCAAAAACGGCGGCCACGGCGCTCCTCGTCATCTTGGTGTCGTGCCTCTACGCGCCCGTTGGGCGTTTCGATTTCATCGGTTTCGACGACCGGGTCTACGTGACCCAAAACCCCCATGTCATCGCCGGCCTCACCCGGGAGGGTCTCAAGTGGGCCTTTACCACTTTCCACGAGGCCAACTGGCATCCTTTGACGTGGTTGTCGTTGATGTTGGACGGCAGTTTGTATGGTTCGTTTGCCGGTGGTTATCACTGGACGAATGTCTTGTTTCATTTGGCCTCGGT
>Ga0209720_1000497_pt1 | contig 41162 bp, 29 predicted proteins | sample AD_JPNMR3_MetaG_FD_184426 | JGI IMG/M metagenome (GOLD analysis project Ga0209720, IMG submission 184426) | Active sludge microbial communities of municipal wastewater-treating anaerobic digesters from Japan - AD_JPNMR3_MetaG (SPAdes) (version 2) | ecosystem: Engineered > Bioreactor > Anaerobic... | reverse complement strand
GGCCTGGCTGGATCTTTTGAACCTTGATGGATCCGAGGGGGCGTATCTTTAAGAAAGGTATGCCCTTTTGTCCGCTACGGGCGCAGGTTGCTTTATTCCATGTACAGGCCATTTCACGGCAGGTGGAGTGAGGCCTGTAGGCTGACGGGGCCAGGAACATTCAAAGAATAACAACACAATATTGCAGGGAGAGTAAGTTATGGGCATAATAACTGTCGCAGGCGCCGGAGTGATGGCGTCGGCGCTGAGCTTCCCGGCGCGTGACAACGGCCACGAAGTCAGGCTGGTGGGAACGCCGCTGGACCGTGAGATAATAGAAAACTGCAGGAAAAACGGATGGCACATCACGCTGAAGCGGCAGCTTCCCGACGGTATCTGTTATTTCCAGTTCGAGGAATTCGAAGACGCTGTCAGGGGAGCGGATCTGCTGATATGCGGGGTCAGCAGTTTCGGCGTCGAATGGTTCCTCGGCGAGGTGCTTCCGGTGATACCTGACAGTCTGCCTGTGCTTTCTGTGACAAAGGGCATGCTGGATACCCCGGAAGGCGGGCTGATCAGTTACCCTGAATACTATGAGAGCAAGCTCCCCGGCCGGCGGATATCGCTGAATGCCATCGGCGGCCCGTGTACCAGCTATGAACTGGCGGACCGGCGCCACTCCGCAGTTTTCTTCTGCGGAAGGGATATAACTGTGCTTCGCCGGCTGAAATCCATGCTTGAGACGGATTATTACCATATAAGCCTGTCGACGGATGTGCATGGTATAGAGTGCGCCGTCGCGCTCAAGAATGCATATGCGCTGGCTGTAACGCTGGCTGTCGGCATGGCGGAGCGTGAGTGCGGCGAGGGATGCGGACTGCATTACAATCCCCAGGCTGCGCTGTTCGGACAGAGCATCAGGGAGATGCGGAGGCTGCTGAAGGTTTTTGGCTGCCCGGAGGACAACATAATACCCGGAGCCGGCGACCTGTATGTAACGATATACGGCGGGCGCACCCGGCGGCTGGGTACGCTGCTGGGCCGCGGTATGCCGTTTGAAAAGGCGATGGGATCACTGGAGGGAGTAACACTGGAATCGGTCGTGATTACAAGGCGTACCGCATCCGCACTGAAGAAGCGGATCGGAAAAGGTTTGGCGTCCGCTGCCGATTTTCCATTGCTGCTCCACATCGATGATATCATAAGCAACGGAGCGGTGGCGGACATCCCGTGGAAGAGCTTTGAGACGGAGGTATTTTGAGACAGGCTGCAGAACTGCCGGCCTGTTGCCGGCAAATCGCATGGTTATCAGACAACTTGGCAGCCGGATGCGTTTAACATATAGGCGGACATAGCAGGATATAATTCAGTAAATGACGTTATAAATGAAAAGGGGTGGTTCCATGAGCATGAGCTACAATTCCTATATCTATGGAAGATGGATCAAAATCGGCATAGCTGCGCTGGTGATCATCATACTGGCGGCAACTTCGATATCCACATATAACGGCCTTGTTGCCGCGGACCAGCAGGTCCAGAAGGCATGGAGCACAGTCGAGAGCATGATGCAGAGAAGAGCCGACGTGATCAACAACCAGGTCGAAACAGTGAAAGGCTATATGCAGCATGAGGAAAAGGTGATCAGTGAAATAGCGGCAGCCAGGGCGGTACTGTATGATAATTACTCGGATATCAACAGCAAGATCGCGGCCGATGAAAAGATTTCGGCAGCCGGAAGGCAGATCCTGGCTCTGGCCGAGAATTACCCCGAGCTGAAAGCCGGCGATCTGTTCGAAAACCTGCAGGTGGAGATCGAAGGTTCGGAGAACAGGGTGTCCGTAGCCAGGAAGGACTTTATAGATGCGGTCCAGGTATACAACACGAAAGTATCGAGATTCCCGGGGAATATTTTCGCAAGGCTGATGGGTTTTGAGAAAAAAGAGTATTTCAAGGCATCTCCCGGCGCCCAGGAAGCCCCGAAGGTCGATTTCGGGAGCTAAGTGCTGATCAGGAAGGCTTGTTGTTGGAAAGCGCAGGTATGAGATGAAGAAAAAGACGGCGGCTATCATTACAATTATAATAATTTCATTGTTGCTGGCGCCCGGCAGTTGTGCTGCAGGCGATTATCCGTCCGCGACCGGCGAGTTCTTCGTCAATGACTTTGCCGACGTCCTGGATCAGGATACGGAACGGAGCATCGTTCAGATCGGAATGGCGCTTGAAGAACTCACTACGGCGCAGGTGGTTGTCGTGACGATCGATACTCTTGACGGCCGGGATATCGACAGCTATGCCAACGAGTTGTTCAGGAAGTGGGGTATAGGGCAGAAGGATAAGAACAACGGCGTGCTGATCCTCGATGCCGTGCAGGACAGGATGCTCAGGATCGAAGTCGGCTACGGGCTCGAAGGCGCGCTGACAGATATCGAGACTGCAAAAATCAGAAAAGAATATATGAATCCGTATCTTTCACAGGGCGATTATGACAGCGGTTTACTGAAAGGATACATCGCAGTCGTCAACGAGGTCGCTGCAGAATACGGCATATCGATGGACGATATCAGCCAGAAGCTTCCGTCAGAAAGCCGGATGGATTATAACTTCTACAGCCAGTACCCGTCGGATGGCGGGCATAATGGCGGAGGCGACGGTTTTTTGCCGACTTTTGCGGTTATTGTCATGTTCCTGGCTGTCGACGGGATATTTTTCAGGTTCAGGATCACGGAGATGCTGTTGAGGATAGCTTTCTACGGCAGCCTTTTCGGCGGCAGACATCGGAGCCGCAGGAGGCGCGGCGGATGGGACGACGATGATTTCGGAGGCTTCGGCAGAGGCGGCTTTGGCGGTTTCGGGGGCGGAGGCCATGGAGGCGGCGGCTTCGGAGGCGGAAGCCACGGCGGCGGCGGGAGTTCCGGCGGCGGCGGCAGCAGCGGCAGTTACTGAAACGGCAGATACTTACAGAGAACGTAATGAAGCTCTGATACTGAAGCGGCAGTCATCGATACAGGGCGCACCGAAACGGCACATACGTCATATCGGAACATTTCGTGGGAAAATTCGTCAGATGGTTGTGTAATACGATGTATGGAGGGAACACTATGAAAAGGCTGTTCGCTTTATTTCTTGCTGCCGTGATCGTACTGGCCGGCACAGGCAGCTATAGCCAGGCCGACGTTGTACCCGAAGTTGCCATCTGGCTGGAAGGAGAGAAGATCGTATTCCCGGACGCGCAACCGATCCATACGGGCACGAGGGTGCTTGTCCCTGTGCGGGGCTTTTTCGAGAAGATCGGTGTGACAGTAGACTGGAATGCCGCAAACCGGATGGTCATTCTAAAGGATGGCAGCCGGGAAATAATGATGAAAGCTGACAGCAGAGCGGTTCTGAACAACGGAGCCGTGGAATATCTCGATTCCAGCGTTATTGTGAGGGGCGGCCGCGCTTTCATACCCATCAGGTACATATCCGAGAGTTTCGGCTATAAAGTTGAATGGGACGGAAAAACAAAAAGCGTATATGTGACCAGAGCGCCGGAAGATACGCAGGGCAAGACGGACGATGCGTCTGCGCTGCCAACGCTTGGTGATTTGGAGAGCTTTTATTATCTGCTGAAATATAACGGTTACATGGCGGACTACCTGGACATTTATGATTATTCTCCCGGCATACGGGTCTTACCGAAGCTTTCTGAAAGTGCTGCTTCCGAGACTTGGACGACCACTCCTGACCAGGCGGCGGACGCACCGGATGGCGCCGATTACTCCGGGACGAACGTCCAGGTGGAAGGTGTCGATGAAGGCGATGTTGTAAAGACAGACGGGAAATATATCTATCTTGCGGATGGCAGCGAACTTAAGATAATAAACGCAGACCCGCAGGACCTCCGCATCATCTCAAGGATCCCGTACAGAGGGAGCATAAGTGAGATCTATATCCACCAGGACAGGCTGGTCATTATCAGCGGCGATTCGCGGATCGAATGCAGAGCCCGTGACAGCAGGGAGCAGGCCCTCCTGGATAACTTGCTGGGACGCATTGGTATAAACAGCACTAATGTGAAGGTGTACGATGTGTCCGACAGGGCAAGACCCGTACTTGTAAGCGATAAGGATTACGAAGGCCGGTATCTCTCATCAAGGCTCACAGATGATGACCTGTACATCGTGACCAACTCCCGTGTAAGGTTTTTTGACTCCTATTTCACCGATAAAGTATCTGAGATACTGGCAACCAACGATAAAAACCGGTTTATTAAGTTAATGGGAGAGGATACCGCGCAGGCGAAATCTCTGCTCCAACTGGCAGGAGACAGGGACGGCGCAGAGCTTTTCGATGATCTGAGAAACCTGGTCGAAGAATATATAACTCCCAGGTCTGTCGATAATAAAACGGGCAAGACCAGGGTGATAAGCCTGAAAGATGTATACTGCTTCAGGGATATGGTACGCCCCAATTATATGATAACTGTCGGCATAGACCTGGACAGCGGCCGGGAGGAAGTAAAGGCATACCTGGGAAGCTCCGGATCGATGTACGTATCCCAGGATCATCTATATGCGGCGGTGGCGGCATACGAATACAATGTTCTGAAAAGCAGGCTGGAAGGATACCCGTACTATGACTACCTGACGACCGTTTACAGGTTCGGCCTGGATGACGGCAGGATAGCGTATGAAGCGAAGGGAAAGGTCCCCGGGGAGATACTCAACCAGTTTTCAATGGATGAGTATAAAGGGATTTTCAGGATAGCGACCTCATCGAGGGAGACGTTCGGTTCGACAACCAACAATGTATACGCGCTGGATAAAGACATGAAGATAACCGGGAAGCTCGAAGGCATAGCTGAAGGCGAGAGAATCTTCAGCACGCGCTTCGCCGGTGAACGGATCTATATGGTGACCTTCCGCGAGATGGATCCGTTTTTCGTGATAGACGCCGCGGATCCTCAAAAACTGAAAGTTCTTGGCTATCTGAAGATCCCCGGGTTCAGCACATATATGCACATACTGGACAGGGACCATGTGCTCGGGTTCGGTTATGAGACCGAGGAAAGAGCCGGGTGGGGATTCGATACTACCGGTTTCAAGGTTTCGCTCTTCGATGTGTCGGATGTGGCGAACCCGGTGGAAGCCAAAAAGGAAGTGATCGGCAAAAAGGCAGAGTCGCCGCTTTCCACCGACCACAAGGCGCTGATGATATCGCCGGAAAAGGGAATAATGGGCTTTCCGGTCAATTATATAACCTCTGATTCCGATTATTTTGCCGGATACCATCTGTACAGCATTTCAAGAGGCGATTTCAAGCTTAAAGGCCGTGTGACGCATGTGCCTGACGGTACCCCGATGAATGGGATCAGGGAAGAAGATCTCATTTACAGGGGGCTCTATATAGGGAACAACCTCTATACCGTTTCCGACGGACAACTGCAGGTCCATGACCTTGCCACGCTGGATAAAAAAGGGAGCCTCAGCCTGAAGTAACGGCTGCAGAAAAAGCATGCATGTTAAGGCCGGGTGTTATGAGGGCATAAATGCCTGTTATATCAGCCCGGCCTCCAATCGTTTTACGCAGTTATTGCCGCGGCTCCGGCATGCAATGATTTGATTGGGCATACTGTTAGTGGTAGTATATAGCTGTGGATGGTTGCCACGTCATGTGTACCGGCAAAATGTGATCAGATGTGATCAGTACATTTGCAAGGGAGATGAAAATATGTCCGGTGTGGAAGTTTTGCGCAAATGGGTGGAGAAATGCAATAATATCGTTTTTTTCGGCGGAGCCGGCGTGTCCACTGAAAGCGGGATACCTGATTTCCGCAGCGTCGACGGGCTTTACAACCAGAAGTACAAATATCCTCCCGAGACGATCCTGAGCTATTCCTTTTTCATAAGGAACCAGGAAGAGTTTTATAAGTTTTACCGGGACAAGATGCTGTTCCTTGACGCCGAGCCCAACATCACCCATAAAAAGCTGGCGCAGCTGGAGGCCGAGGGAAAACTGAAGGCTGTCATCACGCAGAATATCGACGGCCTGCATCAGAAGGCCGGCAGCAGGAAAGTGCTGGAGCTTCATGGCTCTGTGCTGAGGAATTACTGCATGAGATGCGGCAAGTCATACGGCGTCGAAACGATAATCGAGGCGAAGGGTGTGCCGCGGTGCAGCTGCGGCGGCGTAATAAAGCCTGATGTCGTGCTGTACGAGGAAGGGCTTGACCAGGATGTGCTCAGCGAATCTGTCCGGCTCATAAGTGAGGCCGAGATGCTGATAGTCGGCGGGACATCGCTTTCGGTTTATCCTGCTGCCGGGCTTGTCCGGTATTACAGGGGAGATAAACTGGTCCTGGTAAACAAGTCTCCCACGCCATATGACCGGTACGCAGACCTGCTGCTGCAATGCGGCCTCGGGGAAGTGTTCTCAAAGATATAGCAAAGGCAGCCGTGTGAAAGGCAGATTACGCACACCAAGGGAATATGGCCGGCACATGCGGTTAAAAAATGTCATTATAATGCGGAAACAAGGTATAATTGTGACCAGATGCAAGATATACTGCAGGGGTGAAGGATGTACGACATAATCATCGTCGGAGGCGGGCCCGCCGGTTCGACGCTGGCCAGGCTGGCCGGAGACAGGCACAGGGTGCTGTTGCTGGAGAAGAGATCATTTGCGGAGGATATGAGTTTCGCAAGCCAGAAATGCTGCGGCGGATTGCTGGATCCCGATGCGCAGCGTATGCTTGCGAAATTCGGCCTTGGCATACCGAAAAATGTATTGATGAGCCCGCAGTTGTTTGCGGTCCGCACGATCGATATCAAAAACAGGATCGAGCGTTACTACCAGAGGCATTATATAAATATCGACAGGAGCGCCTTCGATAAATGGCTCGAATCCATCGTTCCCCCCGGCGTGACGATAATAAATGGCTGCATATACAGGTCATGCGAGGAAAAGGACGGATACCTGTCGGTCAGGTTCTGCCGGGACGGCAGGGAATACGAAGAGAGGACGAAACTGCTGGTGGGCGCCGACGGCGCGTTTTCCGGCGTGAGGCGGCAGTTTTTCGGGAACCTGCCGTCGCCAAAGCTTTACATATGTGTCCAGGAATGGTACAGGACAGACGGCGGCAGGAATTATTACGGCGCTGTTTTCGACGATGATCTGACCGACTTTTACTCATGGACCATACCGAAAGAAGACCGGATCATACTCGGGGCTGCCCTGCCGCCCCGCAGGGATGTGCTCCGGAAGTTCGAGGAACTGAAAGGCAAACTGAGGGACTACGGGTTTGATTTCAGTGAGCGCCTTGCCAGGAACGGCGCATACCTGTACAGACCTGTCAGGAGCAGCCAGATTTGCACGGGCGGCGACAGGATCGCCCTTGTGGGCGAGGCTGCCGGATTTATAAGCCCGAGTTCGGCAGAGGGGATCAGCTATGCGTTCAGGAGCGCCCTGGCGCTGGCGCGGGCCCTGGAAGACGGCATAGAGGGCTTTGCGGCCAGGTATGCGAAGAACCTGCAGCCCCTGAAAAGGAACATATTCCTGAAAAATATGAAATGTCCCGCAATGTACAATAAGGATCTCAGGAGACTTGCCATGAAATCGGGGCTGCTGTCCATAGATATAGTGGAATGATCCTGTTATTCTATCATGGAGCGACATATCGTTCCTTCAGTGCCGGAGGGTGTGCCACGATCACCTTTTTCCCGACCGACAAGGGAACCGATGCTCTCTCTCTTATATTCCAGCTGCCTGTTTTTAATTTTATGTGATAATATGTTAATATTGCGTGTACAGTACTGCGATATTAAGATATGGGAAAATTACAGAAAGGGCAGAGGTTATGTTCGAGCATATTGTCAAAACGTCTTCATCTGACGAGATGATCAATATTACGTCACTGGTCAGGCAGGATGTGCAGAAAAGCGGGATCACCGACGGGATAGCTGTTGTTTTCGTACCCCATACTACAGCGGGCGTCACCATCAATGAGAACGCGGATCCGGATGTCGTTTATGACCTGCTTGGCATTTTGCGCAGGGCATTTCCCGAAAGCGGGAGTTACAGGCATATGGAGGGCAATTCCCATGCCCATGCCAGGGCGACGGTGGTCGGCTCGTCCTGTACGGTCATCATAGAAAACGGCCAACTGAAGCTTGGAACGTGGCAGGGGATCTATTTCTGCGAATTTGACGGTCCAAGGACCAGGAAAGTATACGTGAAGCTGATACAGGGGTAAATCCGGTGCTGACATGAGGGCAAGCCGGGCCGATACTGCAGCGGGCCTGATACAGGGGCAGCCTGGTATTTGCTGCTGCAGCCGGGACGGATACTGCTGTACCGGGGAGATAGTTATGAAGAAAAAGAAGACCATGTATGACCTGATGAAAGAGATCAGGAAAACCTGGAGCATAAACCCGAAGACCAGGGTCCGGGAGGATGAGACAAAAAACAAAAAGAAACGCAGGCAGCAGGAGAAAAAAATGATACGGGATGAGTCGCCATGATGATCGAAGCTGTGATCAAAGGCCTGGGATTCAAATTTGAGACTTCGGACAATGTGTTTTCACCGAGGAAGGTAGACGCCGGCACAATGGCGATGCTGTCCTTCGTCGAATTCCAGGATGGATGGAAAGTGCTTGACCTTGGGTGCGGATACGGAGTCGTCGGCATCACGGCGGCAAGGTTCACTGATCCTGCGAAGGTGTACATGGTCGATATCGATCCCGAGGCTGTATCGCTGGCCAGGGCCAATGCGGCAAGAAACGGCGTGGGAAACGTGAACATACTCCGGAGCGATGGTTTTGACGCATTGGATGAAACCGGGTTCGACTGTATTTTGTCTAACCCTCCTTACCATACGGATTTTTCCGTGGCCAAAAGGTTTATAGAAAAAGGATTCAACCGTCTGAAGATCGGCGGAAAAATGTACATGGTCACAAAGAGGAAGGACTGGTACAAAAACAAGCTTATCAGTATCTTCGGCGGCGTGCGGATACATGAGACCGACGGGTATTATGTTTTCGAAGCCGAAAAAAGAAGCGCAAGCTATGCCGGGAAAAGCAGAAGCAAGTGATGCGCGGTCAGATTTCCCTCAGCAGCCTGCATACGCCCATGACCACTTCTTTTATCCTGAAGAGTTCGCTTTCCCTGTTTCTGGTACGCCATACGGCTTTGTAGTCGGAGAACCAGTACTCGAGTTTTACTGCCAGTTCACCGGGGCTGAATATTGGTTCGGCGCATTCCCTTCCAGGGAATTCGGACGCCTGGTCCAGCAATTCTTTTCTTATCACAGGGAGCAGCGCCTGGAAGAGCGCGAGCCCGTCCGCAGCGCAAATTACCTCCCTGATATCGGTTCTCCTGTTTTCATATATGTTCCCGAGCAAGGACGATATCTCGCCTGAGAGCTCCCTTATCCTGCCGTAGGCTGATCTTGCTGCCGCAGCGTCAAGACCGAGCAGCCTTTCCCTGATATGATCCGCACTGCCGTATGCGCCCGTATCATATCCGCAGGAGGCATAATACCACAGCACCACATCATACCAGTCCATCACCGGCTGGCGGGATAGCTCCCGTATCAGGCCGACGATCTTTCCGGACCGGTCCCCGTATTCCATTACCGATATCTCTTCATCCGTTGGCTGTCCGGGCCTGTCCAGGTTCCATGAGAGGCCTGCGCCGTATATGGCGCCCGGGATGGAGCCTGCCAGCACATTTATATGGCCAAAGTCGCCCCAGTCCGTGTTCAGCATGCCGACCGCACCGCAGGTTTTGGCGTATCCGGCCAGTTTATCTATATTGGCCGTTGCCGTGTCGATGTCGTTCAGCAGCCTGTTCCAGCCCTGCACGCCGGGGCAGACATACTGTTTCAGGCCGGCTTCGGATATCTTCCTGAATCCGTCTTCAGCGGCATCCGCAGCGTAATTCCAGTTGAGTATCACCGTGTTTTTGGGTATCTCGCCGATTATCTCCGGATAGTTTAGCAGCATGTCGCCCCACATCATGACTTTCTTTTTGTGGCTCTTCAGGTGTTCTATCAGGCCCCTGACAAAATAGAGGTACAGCTTGCCTTCTCCTATTTCTGCGGCCAGGGTGCTGTTTTTCCCTTTGCCGAGATCGAAGGTCTCGTCGCAGCAGATATTGAACTTGTCGGAGGTGAACAGCGGTATGAACTCGTCTATCATATCCCTGACGAACCCCAGGCTCTCCGGGGCGCTCGCGTCGAGGGTGTAATGCGCCATCCGGTCGGTCCACGTGAACGGCCTGTCGGGTATATCGTCATATTCGTTGAGGTGCCTGAATGACTTTGAAACCAGCGCGTGGTACAGGTGGCCGAATGATGACAGCGACGGGACGAGTTCAACGGACCTCCTCCTGCAGTACTCGTCCAGTATAAGTATATCTTCGGCCGTCAGCGGATCTGAATCGGTCCATATCTCGCTGTGTTTGCGGAAGGCAAACGAATGCTCTATATAGAGCTGAAGCTGGTTTATCTTGTAGAAGGACAGCCTGTCTGCAAGTTCCTTCAAAGTTTCGACGGCCGGTACCTTTCCCCGGGTTATGTCATGGTAGAATCCCCTGTATTGCAGGGAAGGGCTGTCCTCTATCCTGAGGCACGGGATCTCGGCGCCGAAGTTCCTGATAAGCTGCCTGAGGGTCTGTATGCCGTAATACAGGCCGCTGCTGCCGTTGCCGGTGATAACTATGGCATCCCTGTTAACGGTCAGCATATAAGACTGCTGAGATGGGCTGTCGGTTGCGGTACCGGCATCAGGCGCCTGGACCGGGGAGAGGACAGATTTTTTCCCGGTACCGGATTTTGCAGCACCGGAACGGATGGATTTCCTCAGCACTATCATGTTATCCGGGTAGGCTGCGTCCGACCTGGCGGGATAGGCTTCGTCAGATCCGGCAGGGCGGATCGTGCCCGGCACGGCAGGATTTGCTGCATTGTCCTTCCCGGAATTTGTTCTTTCGGAATATTTCCCCCGTGTGATGGCCGGCTTTGCTCCCGCCGATCTCTGGATCTCGTCCCTGAGTGCCAGTGCGGCTTCGAAGTCAGTATAATCGCATGAGGTGTCAAGAAAAATCAGGGACATGCCTGAGATTCGGAATGTGCCCTGCGATTCTTCCAGTTTTTGCGGGAAAGGGATCAATATCATACCGGACCCTCCATTCTGGGATGCTAATATAATGTTATAGCCTGCCGTTTAAGCAGTCAAGCCCGGATTGACTGCTTTCCTCCGCTTGAGGCGAACTGCTGCCGATACATCAGACTGCTGCAGGCAGGTCCGTATAAATGCCTGTATGCGATCCAGGCAGACCAGGGTAAATGGCCTGACCTGATCGCATACGGACCCGTACTTGCATGCCGCTCAGCCTGGGCCGCAGTATGGCGGGTCACTTGCGAAGCCTTTCAAGTTCCTCATCTATGGCCTTTTTGTCGATCCTGTCAAACAGGATATCCACCCGTCCAAGCTTCAGTCCTGCCGGTATGCCGACCGGGTGCCACCAGGCGCAGTCCATTGAGAGCATGTTTTTTGTCTTCTCCGATGAGAAGGGCAGGAAGGGTTCCAGCAGCACTGAGAGATTGGCTATGATCTGTACGCAGGTGTTCATTGTTTCGCCGCATTTTTGGATGTCGCTTTTTACGGTGATCCATGGCTGCTGTTCATCAAAGTATTTGTTGGCTTTGCGGATATATGCGAATATCGTTTCCAGCGCTGCCTTGAAACACCCATGTTCGATCTGTGTGCCGACGGACGGGTAGAGGGCTTGCAGTTCTTTCAGCATTTCAACCGACCGGCTGTCTGTGGCAGATGCATAAATGCTGCCGATATCGCCAGACGGTCTGCCGGGTGCGGTCACGGAGCCGGTACCGGCGTCACTGCGCGCAGTGACATCTGCTTCAGGCTCTGCCGACGGATTGCCAGGAACAGTCCTGTCAAAAAACTTCTCTATGAATTTCAGGCTTCGGTTCACGAAGTTGCCATATGCTCCAAGCAGTTCTCCGTTGTGGCTGCTGACGAACTCGGTCCATGTGAAGTCGGTGTCCCTCTGTTCAGGGCCGTTGGCTATGAGGAAATATCTTATGGAATCAGGATCGTAGCGTTCCAGCATATCTTTTGCCCATACAGCCCAGTTGTTGCTTGTGGAGATCTTCTTTCCTTCCAGGGTCATGTATTCGCTGGATATGATCACATCCGGGAGTTTCAGCGCGCAGTCGGTGCGGCCGAGAAGCAGCGACGGCAGTATGATGGTATGGAACGGTATGTTGTCCTTGCCATGGGCATAATACTGGCGGCTGGTGTTCCAGAATTCGAAAAAGTCCAGCCCTTTCTGCCGGCACAGGGTGCAGCACATGGAAACATAGCCGAGCACATTCTCGGCCCAGATATATATTTTCTTGTTTTCATAGCCTTCCTTCGGCACGTCGATGCCCCAGTCAAGGTCCCTGGTCAGGCTTCTGTCCCTCAGCCCTTCGTCCAGGTACCGTTTTGACATTTCGTATGCGTTTTTGCGCCAGTCTTTATGGCTTTCTACATAGTTTTCGAGTTTGTCCCTCATTTTGGTCAGCGCCAGGTAAAGGTGCGTGGTGGGCTTAAGCTCAGGCGTATTGCCGCAAACTGTGCATTCGGGTTCCAGAAGGCTTTCCGGTTCAAGCACGCTGCCGCAGGCTTCACACTGGTCGCCGCGGGCCTTTTCGCCGCAGTTGGGGCAGATGCCCCTGACAAAGCGGTCCGGCAGGAACTGGCCGCAGGTTTCGCAATATGTCTGCAAAGTGGTTTTTTCATAGACATAGCCGCCCTCATACAGTTTCCTGTGGTACTCCCTTACGAACTCCTTATGCTCCGGGCTTGACGTCTTTGAGTAGAGATCGTAGGAGAACCCAAGCTTTTTAAAACACTGTACGAATTCCTCGTGGTACCTGTCACTGATCTGCTGCGGCGTTTTGCCTTCCTGCCTGGCCCTGATCGAGACCGGCGTGCCGTGGCAGTCGCTGCCGGATACGAACATTACCGTATCACCTTTTGCCCTGTGGTACCTTGCCAGTACGTCGCCCGGCAGCAGGCATGCTATATGGCCGATATGCAGCGAGCCATTGGCATACGGCCATGCGTTTCCGATAAGGATGTTCATATGCTCCACTTCCTTTCACGTTTTTATGTTCATCTTGTTCTGTGCCATTCTGACCTGTATACATCTTGGTGCGGTACCGTCACGGGTATCTGGCTTTGCCCGGGCACTTTCTGGTGATTTTGCCGTCGTTGTTCTTTCTGCCTTGTCGGCATTTGTCCTGCATTCGCCTAAACTGCTGCCCAATTGCCGATCGACTGGCATTTGAACCGATATAAATAAAAAACCCCCGCCCCCAGGACATATCCTGGGGACGAGAGCATCATACTCCGCGGTACCACCCCGGTTCACCGAAACCTCGCAGCTTCGGCCTCAGCAGGAACTTATACGTATCGCACAGGTGCGTGTCGTACAGGTACGCATCGCACAGGCGGCCGTATGCCATTCCCCGGCGCGGTAACGGGCGCGCCCGTCGACGGCTCAGCGGCTTTGAAAGCCGGTTCGCCGCGAACAGCTCCAGGACCATCTTCGGTCATCCGTGCCATACTCCGTCTCAGCATGGTTTTCCCGGAGCTCTCTGTAATGGCCGCCAACGACTTACTCTTCTCTTCATCGCTGATTTTCCGTGTTCTGTTGTTCCATTTATAGTAATATGTAAAAGGACGCATGTCAAGGTGCATTTTATTTACTGTGGTATGAATATGCAAAGATGAGAACTTCATACTTTGTTAAACCGTCCATAGATTAAAGTAAGGTCATCAGGTCTTATTTTTGATACCGGCAATAATGCCGTTGATATTGACGGGGAAAAGATACGCGTAATGTCCAGAACATACGCCGAAGACCTGGATGGCGACGGGAAAGCCGAGGATATCGGGCTTGTCTATGAGAGATATAAAAGCGACTATGGGAAAGGAGACCTGGTTCTCAGCGTAAATGGCAGCAAAACCGCGGTAGTGGAAGGCTATGGCACCGATATGTTCACAAGGCCGTACCGCACGATCATGGAAATGCCCGAAGTGAGATACCTTGCTGAACAGGACGGGAAAAGTAAGGCGTTACTGGCGGTTTACACATGGGCTACCAACGGGGTCGGATCCACCGGAGTTGTGAATGCCTACAGGTATGTAAACGGCGATATAAGGGAAGTCGAAATCATCGACGCAGAAAGAGTCCTGGAATACAAGGACGATAATATCGTAAACGTCAGTTATCCGGCATTTGGCAGAAGTTTCGATCTCAAACTCGATGAGGACTTTATAGGATTTTACTACAAGGATGAGGAAACGTTTATACAGAGGCTGGATGGTTACGGCCCTCATCCGCTCCGGTATCATGTAAACGATTTTAACGGAGACGGCCGGGACGATCTTTGCTGTGTTTCTTACCTGCTTGACTATCCGAAAGTGTTGTGTACGGAGTATATCTACTATGAGTACGAAGACGGAGCAATAAAACCTGTCCAGGTGTATGCCTGCTCGTCCGATATTGATGAGAAGATGCCGTACCTTAAGGGGTACATCATTGACCGGCTCAATTTCAAAGGCTATCTGGACATCGGGAACAACGGTATTGAGGACGGGAACTTACAGCCTTACCAGGAGTGCACACCAGATGAAATAAATTCGGCGGTAAGAGAACTCCTGAAGGACGGGATACTTGTGCGCAAAGGCGACAGGCTGTATGTGTGTTACTAAGGAAATGACGGATATCGCAAAAAGCGAGTGGACGAAAAAGCGATTTAAGAAGACGAGCGGTTATAGATTTATACGTAAAAGCAGTATATGATATGTTTGGTAAAAGAATGGACAGCAAAGAAATTTTATGCTGTGGCCCGCCGCGTTGACGGCAGGCGGCATCCTGGCGGCAAAGCTTAACTAAAAGTGATATAATTTGGTGGTGTTATCGATTTCTGTGACAGAAATCCAAAAGTATGGCAACAGACACTTATGCTAAAAATAGTAAAGTATACAGTCTTAGGAGGTCTTTGACAGGTGGCGAAGAAGTTTGGACAGGCATCGGGAAAGCGGCTGGTTTACAGGGATGGACACAGGATCGTTATTAAAAGCTATTACATAGATCTGCTTGCGGTCCTTATTTTTTCATTCGGCTTATCTGTTTTAGGCATAATGCTTTCGGACGTGGTGGACCTTATGAACATTGCCAGGTATGTCCGGTCTCCGCTGCTGTTCCTGCTGAACATGCTGCCGCTGACGCTGCTGATGCTGCTGATCTATCATATAAGTTCAAGGCATTGGGTGGCATTTGGCCTTGGCGGCGGGATATACATCATAGCCCATATAGTCAACCGTTTCATGATGGAACTGAGGGAGGAGCCGTTCCTTCCGGCGGACATACTGCTGGGGACTGAGGCAGCCACGGTAGTCAGGATAACCGAACTGCCTTTTGACAGGATAACGGTGCTGAGCCTTGTCTTCTGGATCGTATTCACCGTGCTTTTACTCATATTCGTCAGGTCCGATAAGCTGAAATGGCCTGTGAGAGCTGCGGGAGCAGTTGCCGTTATCGTTCTGTTCATGATGTCATATATCGGCATTTACAAAAAGACTGTATTGTATGACCGTTTTAAGGTGGACGGGTCCATCTATTCCAAGGTCAACCTCTACAAGTCCAGGGGATTCATGTACTCGTTCCTGGTGCGTACCGGTGCGTACCGGTCCATCAAGCCTGAAGGCTATGAGAAGGAACTGGCGAAACAGGAACTGGCCAAATACAACGAACCCGGCCGGCCGGTGGTCAGCGGTAAAATGCCTAATATCATAGCTGTTATGGGGGAGGCCTTCTATGACATCGACAGGATCCCCGGCATCGAGTTCAACGAAGGGTACGACCCGCTTTCCAACCTCAACCGGATCAGGGAGAAGGCATACTTCGGAAGGATAGTTACGAACGTCTTCGGAGGCGGCACTGCAAATACGGAATTCTCATTCCTTACCGGCCATTCCATGCCCGTCATGCCTGAACTGTCCAGCCCGTACTCGTATTATATAAGGCATGACACGTTTTCACTGGCGAGGGTGCTTGAAAAGTACGGATATGCCACCATGGCGTTCCACCCCGGCGAATCATGGTTCTATAACAGGGTCAACGTATACCGGTTTTTCGGATTTGACTCGATCTATTTCAAGAAAGACATGGACCTGGAGAATGTCGAGATAAACCACGGGTATATATCCGATCAGGATACTGCGGAGTTCATACTGGAGAAATTCAGGGAGCAGCTTGAAAGGGAGCCTGGCAGACCGTTTTTCCAGTTCACTGTCGACATCGACAACCATGGCCCCTACTCGAAGAAAGACATCGGTTACCCACAGATCCTGAAAAAGAGCAAAGGTATGGATGAGTCCACGTACAATATCCTGAACAATTACCTGAACGGGCTCATGCGCTGCGACAAGGCCCTCGGATGGCTTGCCGACTCGATAATGGAGATGGATGAGCCGATAATTTTCGTATATTTCGCAGACCACCTGCCGTGGCTGGGCGAAAATGACGTAGGGTACAAAGCGCTGGGCTTCGATATCGATCCGGACGGGACCCTGGAGGAGTATCTGAACAAGTATGAAACGCCATATTTCATATTGATAAATAAAGCCGCGAAAGAATTGCTGACCGAAAACGGGATACAGGTCAAAAGAGGCCAGGGGCCGCAGATCAGCGTCAATTATCTTGCCACGGAACTCCTTGAGGCTGCAGGCCTGGACGGAGGCAGTTACTTCAACTACCTGTCGGAACTGAAAAAGGAGATCCCGGTCATAAGCAGCCGTTTCATAAAGGAAAAGGAACAGTTCACTGAAGAGCCTTCGCAGGATACGAAGGACATGCTCGAAACATACGGCATGCTCCAGTACTATATGCTCACGGACAAGGAAGCGGCCCAGTGAAAAATTTCCGGGGATCGTAAATTTTATGAACGATGCGATAACGAGGCTTTATATACCTGGCGCCTCGTTGAAACACCGCTGATGTGGGGAATTTTTTCTGCAACCGCAAAATTCTTCTGATAAAGGTGATATAATTGAGATATGAAGTGGAATATGAAGGAGGCGATATCCGTGAACAACACTGGACATGGAGAGACCTTGCTGAAAGGCGTCAGCCTGATGAAAAATGCGGCGATCCGCATACAGCGGGACAAAGTATACTGGTTTGATCCCTTCAGGATCGATGGGGAACCGAGGGACGCAGATTTCATTTTCATTTCTCATGACCACTGGGACCATCTTTCACCCGAAGATATCAGGAAGGTCATCAAAAATGATACGGTCCTGATAGCCCCTGAAAGCAGTGCCGCATTGCTTGAAGGGGAAGGCTGGAACGTGACAGCCGTACAGCCGTCAAAAAGCTACGAGGTAGGCGGGGTGAGCTTTATTACGGTCCCGATGTACAATGTGGGCAAGAAGTTCCACGAAAAGAGCGAAAACTTTGTCGGTTATGTCGTGAGGATCGACGGTGTCGATTACTATTTTGCCGGAGACACGGACCTGGTTCCTGAAATGGAGTCGATAAAAGCGGACGTGGCGTTCCTGCCTGTTGGCGGCACTTATACCATGGATGCAAGCGAAGCGGCAAGGGCTGCCAATATTATAAAGCCGGCTGTCGCAGTGCCTATACACTATGCTGATGTGGTCGGCACCGTAGAGGACGGGGAAGCTTTTATCCGCGGTCTGGACAAACCGATAAAGGGTGTCTTGCTCAAATAGCCGAAGCCGCCCTGTTTCAATGGGATTTGCCTGTTGTCGGTGATCTGTTGCAGCAGTTTTCGGCAGTAATAATTACGATCGAAATGGGGGTCCATAAATGCCAAAAATGTTCCCGAGGACTGAAGTGGGCGGCGTCTCGCTTTCGAGGATGATCATAGGGACCAACTGGCTGTTGGGCTGGAGCCACAGGAGTCCTGCCGCTGACAATTTCATAAAGTCTTTCCATTCATCAAAAGAGGCGATGTCCCCTCTGCTGGAAACATTCTTAGGGCATGGCGTCGACACGATAATGGGCCCGATAAGCAGCCAGCCCTTGATGCTGGAAGCTATAAGGCATGCTGAAGACAGGACCGGCAAAAAGATGATCATGATAGACACTCCGATAATCAATGTAAAGAGTGATTCCCTGTCAAGAAAGGAAGCCTATGAAACGATAAAGCGCAGCGCCGGGATCGGGTCGAAATTCTGCCTGCTGCACCATTCAAGCGTTGAACAGCTTGTAAGGAAGGATTCCGAGACGATAGAAAGGCTCGACGAGTATACGAAGATGATCAGGGAGCAGGGCATGATACCGGGCCTTTCAGCCCACATGCCGGAACTGGTCGTATACTCCGACAAAAACGGCTATGATGTTGAGACATACATACAGATATACAACTGTATGGGTTTCCTGATGCAGGTCGAGGTCGAGTATATCGCAAAGGTGATACAGAATGCGAAAAAGCCTGTCATCACTATCAAGCCGATGGCTGCGGGCAGGGTGACGCCGTTCGTCGGCCTGACGTTCGTGTGGAATACCATCCGGCCGTGCGATATGGTCACCGTAGGATGCATGACGGAGCAGGAAGCCGACGAGGACATCGAGATATCCCTGGCTGCCATAGAACACAGATTTCCCGGGATGGGGCAGCGTTCGAGCCCGAATCCCGACCAGGCGGCTTTCGCCAACAGATGATGCAAGAAAGCCTGCATATCGCAAATACAAGCCAATCATCCGGGATATATCACAATGATTCGCAGAATACACCACTATATTGTCAGGAGGGTCGGTTATGGCGGATGTACGAAATGATCAACTAAACCATCGGAAGGGCTCCAGGAAGGTAATGATTATGAAGAAGGACGGGACACCTGTCAAAAACCAGAAGGTAGCCATAAAACAGGTCAGCCACGAGTTTTTGTTCGGGTGTACCGAATTCAGCGTCATACCGTATGCCAACGGGATGCTGCAGGGCAGGGAAAAGGAGATGGCGGAGGAGAAGTTCAGGCTGTTCCTCGATATTTTCAACTACACCACTCTTCCGTTCTACTGGGGATGGTTCGAACCTGTCAGGGGCAATCCCGACACCGAGAGGCTGAAAAATGCTTCGAAATGGCTGATCGAGCGGGGCGTGGCGCTGAAAGGGCATCCTCTCTGCTGGCATACCGCGACAGCGCCCTGGCTCCTGGAGCTGAGCAACAGGGACATACTGGCGGTGCAGCTGAACAGGATACGCCGCGACGTGGCCAACTTCGCCGGCATCGTGGATATCTGGGACGTTATCAATGAGGTCGTGATAATGCCGATATTCGACAAATACGATAACGGCATCACGCGCATATGCAAGGAACTGGGCCGCATACGCCTTGTAAAGGAAGTGTTCGCCGTGGCTAAGAAAGCGAATCCCGACGCAGTGCTCCTCATCAACGATTTTGAAACTTCCGAGTCGTATGAGATACTGATAGAAGGATGCCTTGAAGCCGGCGTGCCCATAGACGCCATCGGGATACAGTCTCATATGCACCAGGGCTATTGGGGCGTAGAAAAGACGCAGAGAGTGCTGGAGCGTTATTCCAGGTTCAACCTGCCCCTCCATTTCACGGAGAATACGCTTGTATCAGGCCATATAATGCCGTCTCACATTGTCGACCTGAATGACTATGTCGTGGACGAGTGGCCTTCGACCCCGGACGGGCTGGAAAGGCAGGCAGCCGAGCTTGAGACCCACTACAGGACGCTGTTTGCCGATCCGCATGTACAGTCCGTCACATGGTGGGGATTTACTGACGGAGGATGGCTCAAAGCGCCGTCCGGCCTCATAACGGCCGACAACGAGGTAAAGCCTGCATATAGGGCTCTGCACCGCCTGGTCAAAGATGAATGGTGGACAAAACCGGCTGAACTGGTGACTGACGAAACAGGAACCATCACTGTAAGCGGCTTCAAAGGCGAATATGAGATAGAAGTGGCGGGAGAGAAGGCAAAAGTAACGGTCGGCAGGGATATGATGCCGTGTGAGATAGTTTTGTAACCGGTCTGGTATTGTGATTTACAGGCAAGCCCTGGCAACTTTCCGGCCAGGGCTTTGTTCTACTTGCAATTGCGGCTTATCTGCCGGTCCGGCGGCACAATGGACGTCCGGCTAATTGTTTTACACTCCCGAAAGCAGCTTTTCCGCGTTTTCAAAGAGGATCGCCCTGCGCTCTTCTTCAGTCAGGCCGAGTGCCATGAATCTTTCGAACTCCTCCAGGTGATCCCACATGGGGTAGTCGGAGCCAAACAGCACTTTGCCGGCGCCGTGCTTCCTTATCATGCCGGCTGCCTGCTCCGGGCTGATGAAAGCCAGTGTGCTGGATGTGTCAATGTATACGTTCCTGCCTATCAGGTATTCGCATGAGAGGTCCCACATACGGTATCCCCCGAAATGGGCTGCGATCACGACAAGGCCGGGAAACCTGTCAAGCACCCTGGAAAGCCTGGCAGGGCTCGAAGAGTCCACATTCTCATCGCCCATGTGCATCAGGATAGGCAGCCTGCCCTCGACGGCTTCATATATGGGCATCATGTCGTCATCATCGATGGAGAAGCCCTGGAATTCAGGATGGAGCTTTATCCCTTTCAGCCCCAGCCCGATTATCCTGTCCACTTCTGAAGCCACGTCCGCAAGTCCCGGATGGAGTGTCGCAAACCCGACCATTTCGGGATGGGACGACTGTACTTCGGCAATATAGTCGTTGATCGCCCTGACCTGTTCCACGACCGTGGCGGAAGAATGTACCACATACTTGCTGACATTTATCCTGCTCCCGCTTTCGAGCAGGTCTTCCACGGTCCCCTTGCGCACCATGTTTACACCGTAGTACCTGCCGATGGCTCTGACAGCTTTTTCTGCTATCTTGTGCGGAAAGATATGGGCATGTATATCTGTGATCATTTGCAAGACTCCTTCCGGATCTGATATTGGCAGCATGTCACTGAATGACATTATATCATTGATTATATAACTTATATCATTTATTTTGCTGAAATGCAAAAAACATCCACGGATAACATGCTGATGGTCCGGCCATATTGGGAATACTTATTCTGGCTGCATTTGATACTCTTTGGGCACGGTGTCCGTATGCATATGTACGGATCGCGCCGACGGCGATTTGCGGCTGCCATGCTTACTTTGTTGCCGCTGTCGAACAAAGATGATAAAATATATTTTCAGTGAATAAATGTCTGTACGAATCGGCCGGGTTCAATCCAGGGAGCGTGCAGAAGAAAGTAGATGTTTTCAGCCATGACGTTCGGAATAAAAGACAAAGTAAAAAACACGAAAGCATATGATATTCTTTCAAAACTTGCCGGCCGCACAGTGAAATGTGTTTCAGGATTGCTGAAAACCGTCAGGGAGTTTTGGGAAAATGATGAAAGGGTAAAAAGGATCAGGACATCGAAGGGATACGAAAGCATATGCAGGGTGATCTCTGATTATTGGCTGCTTTGCTTTTTTGTCCTGCTCATAATATATCTTGACACCGTCTACAGGTTCTGGCTGTTCAGGGGATTGTCCTGCGGATATTTCTTCACGGTCATATTTGCACTTTCAGGCGGCGCCGCATTTTACCTGGTTGCCGCCGCTTTTCCGGGGAAATGGGCAAAGGCGGTATCCATTGCGGCAACGTTCCTGGTAACGCTTGTTTATGGCGTGCAATTGGTTTACTACTGTATTTTCCGTACTCCGCTTTCGCTCATATCGATAGGAGGAGCCGGCGATGCCATGCAGTTCTGGGACATCGCACTGGAAGCGATACTGAAGAATATAGCCGGTATCCTGCTTCTTTTCATCCCTTTCGTATTCATGGTCCTTTACAGAAAAAAGATGGCGATATGCGCGAAGAGTATCCGGGAACTGAGCATGGTGCTGGCTTTCTGCGTGCTGAGTTATTCCGGATCGATCGCGTGCGTTGCGGCGACGGGCGACGGTCCTTCCTCACAGAACACATTATATTTCGAGGCGTTTTCACTGGACCTGTCTGTCGACAGGCTGGGCCTGTTCACTACCATGCGTCTCGATATGGAGAGGATGGTAACAGGTACGCTGCAGGAGACCCTGGTGAACAGGCTGTATGCGGAATCGGAACCGGACGATCCGACGGGAAAAGGGGATCCGGGAGCTGTCGATGGAACAGGGGATACGGATCCGTCCGGTGAAAAACCGGACGAAACGCCCGCAGGAGTCCGGGATCCTGTCGGTCAGGACGATCTGTCCGCCCGGGAAGCCGATGAGCAAACAAAGCCAGATGAACCGGCTGAGCCCGTGAAACCGTACAATGTGATGGACATCGATTTTGAAACGCTGATGGCTTCAGGGGAAAGCGATCCGCTGTACCAGATGCACAAATACTTCTCCTCTGTCGAACCGACTCCGACCAATGAGTACACAGGGATCTTCAAGGGCTGCAACCTGATAATGTTTACTGCGGAAGGCTTTTCGCCGTATGCTGTGAGCCCGGAACTTACTCCCACATTGTATAAAATGATAAACGAGGGATTCGTGTTCAGGAATTTCTACACCCCGGTATGGTGGGTAAGTACGTCTGACGGCGAATATGTGGCCTGTACCGGGCTGATACCCAAAGGCGGAGTCTGGAGCATGGCAAAGTCAGGCAGCAACTATATGCCGTTCGTAATGGGCAACCAGTTCAGGAAGCTGGGCTACCTGACAAAGGCATACCACGACCACACATATACCTATTACAGCAGGGATATATCCCATCCCAACATGGGGTATGATTACAAGGGAGTGGGGAACGGCCTGGAGGTAAAGAAGACCTGGCCTGAATCGGACCTTGAGATGATCGAAGCCACAGTCGGCGAGTATATAAATAACCAGCCGTTCCACACATATTACATGACAGTCAGCGGGCACATGAACTACAACTTCTACGGGAACCAGATGGCCAGCAAGAACAGGAAGTATGTGGATGATCTCCCGTATTCCGACGCTTCCAAGGCATACATCGCCTGCAACCTTGAACTGGAATTCGCAATGAGGGAGCTGATGGACAGGCTTGAAGAGGCAGGAATAGCTGAAAACACGGTCATAGTGCTCAGCGCCGACCACTATCCGTACGGTCTGCCGAAGGAAAATATCGACGAACTGGCGGGCCACGAGGTCGAAACCAATTTCGAGATCTACAGGAACCATCTCATAATATACAAGAAAGGCATGGACCCCGTCATAGTGGATAAACCCTGCGACAGCCTGGACATAATTCCCACCATTTCCAACCTGTTCGGGCTGGAGTATGATTCAAGGCTGCTGATGGGAGAGGATATCCTGTCGTCGGCGCCGCCGCTGGTCATATTCTCGAACAGGAGCTGGATCACCGACCGGGCTATGTATGACTCCACCAAAGGCAAGGCGACATTCTTCGACGGCACTGAAAAGGACGACGAATATGTGAAGCAGATCAACAGGAAGGTCGCAAATAAGTTCAAGTACTCCGCGAAAATACTTGAGACCGATTATTACGGAAAGGTGTTCAAAGTTTCCAAACAGCAGAAAGCGTCCGGAGACTGATATGGCCCTGGTGATCGGCTGCCGGAGCAGGTCGTATGTCTTCCCGGAATCAGCTGCGTGTGCATGCCGGATACAGATGTGTGCCTTGCCGGTATCATGTGCGTATTTTGCCGGGAACAGGTGTATGTCTGTCTTGAAGAACGGGCATATTTCACAGCTTATGCAATCAACCGCCGCTGTGCAATGCGGAGCCCGGATCACGCGGTCCATGTTATATCGAAAGGAGATGCGTTATGCAGCTTCTGAAATATGAAGACTTTATCAGCAGGGTCAACGAACTTGGCTTTATGTTTTTCTCCAATGTGATGGACGGGATGCCTTCCCTGGTATCTGAGACGCCGTATTGGGCATGGCATACCGGTGATCCGGAAACGGACCCGTGGCGCTGGAAGGACAGGGCCGCTGAGGAGAAACGCCTGGCATTCGGCTGCGTACTGGGCGGGAACAAGGGATTCATCGCGCCTCACATGTATGCCGTGTTTCTTGCTGCATGCAAACCTTCGCGGACGATGCGGGAGAGGAGATACGAAGGGCTGGTCAGCCAGGCCTGCTGGGACCTGTGGCAATTGTTCGAATGGAAAAAGGTGCTCGACACCAGCGAGATAAGGAGCCATATGGGTGTAAGAGGGAAGAAGAGCGGCAGCAGCAAGGTCGATTCGGCAATAGTCGAGCTTCAGAAGCAGTTTTACATAACCGTTGGCGGAAGCAGGCAGAAGATCGACAGGAACGGCCGCCCATACGGGTGGCATATCAACGTCTATGAGAGGGTGGAAGACTGGGCGCCGGCGCAGTGGTGCGGCGGAAAGCAGAAGATGGACCGGGAGGATGCGGTCGATCTTATATTGGATACGGGTATGAGCATCGGCAAAAACGTCGACAGGGACAAGCTTGCTAAGGTGCTGGGCTTTTCATTGTGACTGCCAGGCCGATCACTTACAGTTGAGCGCTCGGCCTGTTATACAGTGCAATAATCTTTTGAATATGAGTTTGTCTGCAAATGTGCGAGTATTGACGATAAGACGGATACGCGGTAAAATGAGTTGCAGGTGAAACATATTCCAACATTCAGAAAATTCTATGAAAGGGTAAGGTATAACGTAATGAGGATTCGCTGATCCGGCAAAACAAACAGTATTATATGACTGGGCATCATTGCTCCGGTTAGTGCCGGATTGGCTTTTATATACCTTGCCGTCTTTGCATTTTCCAACAGGAACAGTATTATTCGGGCAACTGCTGAAACAGTTTCAAAACAGGTTTGATTGCTTTACCTGGACGTTTTGCTTATTGTATGGGACCTGTTGTTCCCGGGCAGGGACAAATCGTCGGATGGTATATCATGACGGAACGCTATAAGGTCTTTCCTGCACTGGCCGGTGAAAGGGGAGATCTTTTTTGCTGTTGTTGGAAGCGGTGAACGTTAAGAAGTATTACGGCGACAGGCTTGTTATAGGATTTGACGAACTGAAAGTATATTCCGGTGACCGTATCGGCGTGACCGGACTGAACGGCTCGGGCAAGACTACGCTGCTGGATATGCTGTATGGAAGCCTGGAACCGGATGAAGGCTATGTAAAGCGGTATTGCGAGGTTGGATACATAAAGCAGTTCGGCATGGACGGGAAGAGCGATATCCGTCAGCTGCATACGGAAGCGTCCGGGGCAGCCATGAAGCTGCTCAGTGAGTTTGAAGTCGGCAGCAAACTCGACAGGCCGGTCCTGAGCGGAGGAGAACAGACAAGGCTCAAAATCGCGGGAGCTTTCAGCAGGGAAACCGTGCTGATGTTTGCGGACGAGCCGACCTCCAATCTTGATTACAAGGGGATCGAACTGTTCAGGCAAAAGCTTGGGAAAGTCGAATCCTTCATTATGGTAAGCCACGACCGAAGCCTGCTGGATGCTCTCTGCAACAGGATAATCGAGGTGAAGGACGGGGGCATAAGGATCTTCAACGGCAACTATTCGTTTTACAGGGAGCAGTGCGAGGCGGAAAGGCAAAGGGCCGCTGCCGAGTATGAAAAATATATTGCCGAGAAAACGGCCCTTGAACAGGCCATATCCGACAGGATGAGAAGGGCAGGGAAAGTCCGCAAGGCCCCGTCAAGGATGGGAAACTCCGAGGCAAGGCTCCACAAGCGCCATGCGGCTGAAAGCCAGGAGAAGCTGCACAGTGCCGCAAGCAGCCTGATAACCAGGCTTGAAAAGCTGGAGGTAAAGGAAAGGCCGAAGGAACAGCCTGTGATAAGGCTGGATCTTTCCCTGACTGAACCTCCGGAGAACAAAATCATCATAAGTGCCGACAGGCTGAGCTTCAGCTATGGAAATGTGCCCGTATTCAAAAATGCCGGTTTCAGGATCACCAACGGTATGAAAACAGCGCTTTGGGGAGAAAACGGCACCGGAAAGACCACCCTGCTCAACCTGGTATATACAGCTTACCTGGCACGCAGCGGCAGTTACGGCACCGGAGTACCGGTGCCGGACCAGGGACATCCGGATACAGCCGGGCGCAGGACTGGTATTATGCCTGAGGAGTTTGCGGGAACGGCAGGACAGGTTATGAGCATGCATACAGGTGCTGGTACAAGTACAGGTGCAGACGCCGGCACGGGTTTTGATCCGTATATGTGGCTGGCTGACAGGGCTGCAGCGGGAGCCGCCAGGTGCATAAACATCGTGCCCAGGGCAAGGCTGGCGTACTTCAGGCAGACATTCGAAAACCTCGACCCTGATAAGACAGTCCTGGAGAACGTTATGAAAGACAGCGTGCAGAACGAGACAGTTGCAAGGACGATACTGGCCAGGCTGCTGCTGCCGGGCGCCAATGTGTTCAAAAAAGTTGGAATACTTAGCGGAGGAGAAAAGATAAAGGTCTCATTCGCAAAGCTTCTCGTGTCCAGGGCCAATGTCCTGCTTCTCGACGAGCCGACCAACTATCTTGACATACAGTCCATAGAGGCACTGGAGAATGTCCTTAAGGATTATGAGGGGACGGTCCTGTTCGTCTCGCACGACAGGGCTTTTGTCCGTGCAGTCGCAGACAGGCTGCTGGTGACCGGCGGACTGGATGTCAGGTCTTTCGAAGGCGGCCTGGATGAGTACGAGGAGAGCATAAAGACTGCTGACGGGGCCAAAAACATGGAACTTGAAAAGACCATGCTCCGTATGAGGATAACGGAGGTGGTCACAAAACTCTCACTGCAGCCGGCCGACAGGGAAGCGCTTGAAGAGGAGTTCCGGAGGCTCACAAAGCAGCTGAGAGACCTTGAAAGTACCAACTGAAGTGATCTGACCTTAGCAGTCTTGCCGGAACAGCCAGCTGCGGTCTTACTCCAGCAGATGCTCCCGGATCATTTCCTCTGTCACGCCGTTGTTCCGGCATATCTCGGAGTAGAATCTTCCGCTTTTCCTGACGGTGCGCGCCTGGGTCTCATAATCCACGTGCACCAGTCCGAAGCGGGCGGATTCTCCTTCGAGCCATTCAAAATTGTCCATAAGCGTCCAGTGGTAGTACCTTTCGACCGGGATGCCTTCCCCGCACAGCATGGACACTATATACAGGTGGTCGTAGATGTATCCTGCCCTGAAGGAATCATTGCCGTCGCAGGTGCCGTTTTCGGTGATCCAGATTGGCGCCCTGTATTTTTTATAAAATTCCCTGCAAAGTATATAAAGCCCTTCGGGATATATCTCCCAGTCCAGGTCGTTCCTCGGGGTCCCGGGCATTACATCGCTCCTGAAGCCCTTGAACCTGACGGCGCTCCTGGTGTAGTAATTGATGCCGATGAAATCGTAGAACCTGCCTGTACCGAGAGGCGCTCCGGAACCCAGGGGGAACCTGAGCCTTCCGGAGGACATGGACCTGATGATCGCTCCCTGGAACAGCCAGCACATGACCCTGGCAGCCAGCCAGTCGAGCGGGTTCCTGGAATACGGGTCGAATACGCGCAGGTGATTGGCTACCCCTACCATGGTACGGCTTTCCCTGTCAAAGCCCTTTTCCCTTCTCACTTCATGTATCGCCTTGTATGCGGCTATGTGGCACAATGCCATGTTTCTGTAAACCTTCATGGCAAGGCCGAGATCCTTTTTGCCGGGAGGCCATTCGCCCATGAAATACCCGTTTGTAACGAAAACGTTGGGTTCGTTTATGGTGATATACTCGCTGACCAGGTCTCCTATGTTTTCAACGACATATCTTGTATAACGCTCGAAATACCCGATTGATTTTTCGGATTCGAACTCGCCTTCAGCGCAGAACCACAGCGGATGCGTAAAATGATGGAGTGTCACGAGAGGGCGTATGCCGTTTTGGATAAGCCGCTGAAGTTCGTCACGGTAACGGGCTATGGCAGCACCGTCGAATTTCCCTTTCTCAGGTTCGATACGGCTCCATTCGAGTCCCATGCGGTATACCTTGTGATCCAGCCGCTTCAGCAGTTCGATATCTTCGATGTACCTGTTCCAGTGGTCGTCGGCGCGAAGGCAGGATGTCCCGTCTTTTATCTTCCCTTTCTCGCACCATGCGTACCAGTTGTTGTTGCGGTCGCCGCCTTCTATCTGGGTCGCCGCTGTGGCGCTGCCAAGCAGGAAACCTTCCGGGAGACTGAAAGGCCTTGGCATATCCGGTCCCTTGAAAGGTTTGGGCATATCCGATACCCCCTCATTCCGAAATGATCCTGATTATATAGTAATGTAACAGGATTTTCTTGGCAAGACTTAAGGAGAGACCAGGCCGCCGGCCCGGCCGCAGGACAGCCTATGGCGACCGGAATACTTTATCTTGCACTTTGGGACCTGTTATACTAAAATGAACGTGGTATGTACAGAAAAAGACGGGATCATACAACAAATACGGAGGACAGAGGGGTACATATATTTTGAAGATCCAGGAAAGAGAATTCATACCTGTATTACTTGGAAACGACATCAATACATACGGCATGTCAAGAGCATTTTATGAAGCTTACGGGGTCAGGTCGGTGGTGATCGGGAAAGCCGCCACCGGGCCCAGCTGCAACAGCAGGATAATCGATTTCCGTCATGTGCCGGGACTCGACACAGAGGAGATATTCATAAAAACCATAAGAAAAACGGCAGCGGAATTTGCTGAAAAAAAAGTCATTCTCATGGGCTGCGGCGATAATTATGTGGAACAGATAATAAGGAATTCTGCCAGGCTGCCGGAGAACATCGTCGCGCCATATGTGGACGAGCAGCTCATGGACAGGCTGCTGACAAAAACCGAGTTTTACAGGATGTGTGACAGCCATGGCGTGGAATATCCGGACACGTTCATCTACGAAAGATCCATGGGAAGCGATTTCACGCTGCCGTTCGGTTTCCCGGTCTTCCTGAAGCCGTCCAACGGCATCAGGTACTGGCAGCACGAATTCCCGACGCAGAAAAAGGCGTACAGGCTGAACAGTGAAGACGAACTGAAGGAAGTCATAGAACAGATATACGGGGCGGGTTATGACGACCGGCTCATCATACAGGATTTCGTGCCGGGGGATGATTCTAACCTGCGGGTAATGATCTGCTATTCAGGCAGGGACGGAAAGGTGAAGCTGATGTCTTTCGCCCACGTGGTGCTGGAGGAGCACACCCCGCACGGTATCGGCAATACCGCCGTGCTCATGAATGATCATGACGCCGGGCTTTCGGAAAAGTTGAGGAATTTTCTCGACAGTATCGGCTATACGGGCTTTTCGACCTTCGACATCAAGTACGACCGGAGGGACGGCAGGTACAAGATACTCGAGATGAATCTCAGGCAGGGACGAAGCAACTACTATGTGACTGCAGGCGGGAACAATCTTGCGAAATATGTAGTCGAAGATCGTATATACAATAAAAACCTGCAGCTGGAGATCGCGGACACAAGGAATCTCTGGACCGTCATACCGCTGGGGGTGGCTTTCAGATACACCAGGGATGAAAACATCAGGCGGCAGATGAAGGAACTGGTCAGGGAGAAGAAGGTTACGAATCCCTTGTTCATGAAGGGAGACAACAGGATCATGAGGATGCTGTTCCTGTATAAATCACATCTGAGCCACTGGTTCAAATTCAGGAAATACCTGTGACCTGCTGAACCGGCGAATGACCCGGTCACACGGAACAAACGGGATAAGGCTATACGGAATAAACGACAGAGGTGACGCAATTGGATAACGGAGTTATCGATATGAAGAAATACGAGGAGTTTTTGCAGTCTCATCCGAAAGGCCATTTCATGCAGTCCCCGCAGTGGGCGGAGGTGAAATCCTTCTGGAAGAACGAGATCGTGACCGTGGAGGATGAAAACGGGAATATAAAGGGTTCGATGAGCCTGCTCATCAGGAAGATACCGATACTTCCGTATACCATGATGTACTCGCCTAGGGGCCCCGTTTGCGACCCTCATGACGGGGACACGATCAAAAAACTGCTTGAGAAGTGCAAGGCTCTGGCGAAAAAGTACCGCAGCTATGTCCTGAAAATGGACCCTGACATCGAGATCGAAGATACGCAGTTCGAACAGATAGTAAGAAAACTCGGGTTCAAGGTGAGCCGCGGTCTTAAGAACTATGAGGGCATCCAGCCCAGATTCGTTTTCAGGCTCGATCTGCGCGGCAAGACCGAAGAGCAGATCATGGCCGACTTCCATCACAAGGTACGCTACAATATCAGGCTTGCAGAGAGGAAAGGCGTGGAAGTCAGGGTAGGTACCAGGGAAGACATGGCCGTTTTCCACAGGATGATCGTTGAGACCGGAAAACGCGACAACTTTGTCGTCAGGAGCCGGGAGTATTATGAAAAGGTTTACGATTGCTTCGCCCCGGACCATGCCAGGGTCTACATCGCGAGCTATGAGGGCAAGCCTATCGCGGGCACTGTCGCCATCCTTTACGGAAACAAGTGCTGGTACCTGTATGGCGCGAGCATCAATGAGCACCGCAATCTCATGCCTAATTACCTTTTGCAGTGGAACATGATAAAATGGGCACTGGAATCAGGCTGCGACATATATGATTTCAGGGGCGTTCCGGGAGACCTGGACGAGAACAACCCCATGTACGGCCTTTACAGGTTCAAGGTCGGATTCAAAGGTAAGTTCACCGAGTTCGTGGGGATGCTTGATTATGTTTTCGACCCGTTCGTATACTTCATAGCAGAAAAAGCCATTTATGCCTTCCGTGAACTCAGGAGAAAAATATATAAGAGAAAGTAAAGAACAGTGAAAAAACAATCGAGTGTAAAAGGCTTTACCGTTTTAAGCGCGGCAAGTATCATTAATAAGCTGCTTGGCCTGCTGTATGTGCCCGTTGTTACGCTGATAATCGGCAATTATGGCAATGGTATACGCGAACAGGGCTATAAGCTTTACGAGCTGGCATTTGTCATAACCAATACCGGCATACCTGTCGCGTTGTCAAAAATCATATCAGAACAGCTGGCGTCATCAAGATATAAGCTTTCATACAGGACGCTGCGTGTATCCGCCGTACTGATGACAGCGGGAGGACTCTTTACCAGCATACTTACCGCTGCCCTGGCCGGCCCTGTGTCGAAACTGATGCAAACTCCGCAGGCATACTGGACGATCATGGCCTTGTCCCCCGCCTTGCTTTTCACTTCCATATCCTGCATATTCAGGGGCTATTTCCAGGGCAGGTCCAATATGGTGCCCACAAGTATATCACAAATAATAGAACAGGTCATTAATACCGTGCTGGCTGTATTGTTTGCCTGGCTTGCGTACCAGTGGGGACTGAAGTTTGCCGCAGGAGAGGGACTGGCAGGCGAAGAGATGGTCAACGAGGCGCTGAAATTTGCGGCGGCAGGCGCCACTGTAGGCGTATCCGCTGGAGCGATGGCAAGCGCCGGATACCTGTACTGGACTTATGCCAGGAATAAGGCTGAGATCATCGATGAATTCAGGTATTCGTCGACTGACGGATCCGATATGTCGGCCACAGATATCCTTAAATGGATTGTAAGACTGGCTTTGCCTATAACACTTGGACAGGTAATGATATATGTGACGCAGCTGATAGATGCGGTAAATACCAAATCGAGACTGATGACTGCCGGTTTCAGCGATGTTGAGGCCACAAGCATGTACGGCGTCCTGGCGACGCAATACACAAAAGTGTTGTTTGTTCCTGTCGTGTTTGCGACGGCGCTTAGTACGGCCGTACTCCCGTCCATATCGGAGGCAGCTGCAGTCAATGACCGGGCTTTGTTGAACAGGAGGATATCAGAAGCTTTCAGGACCATATTCATGATAGCGGTACCTGCTGCTACAGGCCTTACGGTCATGGCAAAGCCTGTAATAAATATACTTTTCTTCAGATCGCCTGATGGCTGGGATCTGCTGATGGCAGGTTCGTGGACGATCATCCTCATTTCTCTGGTATCAGTGCAGACCTCGGTACTTCAAGGCCTGGGGAAGACTTATGTGCCAACCGTACATATGGTGATCGGTCTTGCCCTGAAGCTTATCGTGAACTACACGCTGATCGCTGTAAGATCGATAAACATCAAGGGCGCCATCATCGGTAACGCCGTATGCTATATCTTTGCGGCAGTCATGAATTACAGGGCGCTGAAGAAGCTGACAGGCATCAGGCTGAATGTCAGGAAGACTTTCAACAGGCCTCTGAGCGTGTCGATCATTATGGGCATTTTTGTGTATCTGATTTATCACGGGTTCGTATTCATGCTGGAATGGCTCATCAAAACAGTATTCGTATTGAATGCTGTTTGCTGCTTTGCTGCGGTTGCAGCCGGCTGCCTGATCTACTACATGCTTATGATCGTTGCCGGCGGGATCACGGCAGACGACATCCGGAACCTTCCAATGGGAGAAAAGATCCTGGCGGTTACCGCAAAGTTCCCTTACGTAGACAGATTCCTGATGCGATAACCTGCAGCTGCCAGATACCAGGACCTGCGTTTGCCGGGCACAGGAACCTGCGGCTGCCCGGTATGGCGGCGGCAGGGCCTTAGCTGTTCGGCCCTCGGTAATACCTGTACTCGTATTTTTTCTTATTGACCCTTCTGGATATCTTTTTCAGTATTGTCCTGAGTATGACGAAACCGCTTGCTGCAAGCAGGATGCCCAGCACGGTATATGAATAGTGCGATTCGAGCCCCGGGTCTTCGGCTTCCGTATCCTGGGCTGCTGCCACAGGGGCTTTGCTTATCGTTCTTGCGGCAATGAGGTCTACTTTTCCAATCGCCTTTCCGTCCGAGATATATTCAACAGTTCCGATCACATCGCCTTTTCGTACCGGCGCCTTGATCACATTGGGTATGTCCAGCCTGGTTTCGATATCGTTACCTGCAGTACCGTCGGACTGCACCGGGAGTGCGATACTGAACTCCGATCCTGTTACCAGGTCCAGTATATTATCATTTACGGCTGCCTCTTCTACAATCACCGATTTTACTGTGCTTCCGGCATCCGTCAGCTTTTGCATCGAATAGTTTTCGAAACCGTAACGGAGCAGTTCCGTAGCATACCCGTAGACCTTGTTCGCCGTCATCACGTGCATGACTACTGCGATCAGTTCCATGCCGTCCTCGCCCGTTGCCGATATCACGAGATTGTTTCCTGCAGCCGCCGTATAGCCGGTTTTCATGCCTGTCACGGTATACTCGCATTCTTTGCCGCTGACCGTGTATGGATATGTATTGTCATACCACAGCAGTTTGTTCGTGTTCCTCAGCGGATCCCATTTATCGTGCTTGTTTGTGGCGGGCAGGTCTTCATAGTATTCCGTGGCCACGATTTTCCTGAATTCGGGGATGGTCATGGCGTGTCGGGCCATGACCGCGATATCGCGGGCGGTCGTGAAATGGTCGGCATCTTCCTTTTCCGTGTCTTTTCCCGACGGGTTCACGAAATATGTATTAGTGGCTCCCAGTTCCTTTGCCCTCCGGTTCATCATGTCCATGTATTCTCTGCGGGAAGAGGCCACGTTTTCGGCAATGATATTGGCAGCCTCGTTGGCGGATTTTATCAGCATCACGTTGAGCATGTTTTCCAGTGTAAAGCCGGTCTCGCCCGCCATGATGCCTATGTTCATCCCGCCCCTGCCTATATCGTATACGGCTTCCTGGGATACTTTCATCTCCTGCTGCAGGTCGCCGTTCTCCAGCGCCACGATGGCGGTAAGTATCTTGGTGAGGCTGGCAGGACGTATCTGCTTGTCCGCATTCTGCTCCGCAAAAATCCTTCCAGTCTTTGCATCCATCAGTACATAACAGGTTTCTTCGTCTGGTATGTCCGGCGACTTGGCATACACGGGCACAGCAAGGGTAAAAGACAGGATAGTTATGACAAACAGGTATAACAGTTCCAGTAATCCTTTTTTCATATGTCTCTCCAGTTTGGTCAGTCTTTTGTGAAATAGTGTTCGCTTTGCGAGACCGCATCATGCCTGTTGCAAAATTGCATCATTTTCATTTTAGCATTTTGCGGCGCCCGTTTCAAGCCGCGCCGGTCCGGGCATCCGCGGATACGGACTGGGAAGCGCTTCTCCGTCTGCCACAGCCTGGTACGGAACACACTGCATTTAAAGCCTGTTGTGGAAAGCCCGGCATGCAGCCGCAACACAGTATGTATATGGCGGGGTTGTCCGTGCGCGTATCGGTTAAATGTAGTACAATAATAATATAATGCCGATATTATAGCTGGGCAATGCAAATGCTGCGCCAGTGCAATGGCAATGCTGAGCAGTGCGGATACTCACGCTGGTACGATGATGTACGACGCTTATACATAAATTCACCGGGAAGTGGCAAATTAAGTATAAACAATCAACCAGTGCCGGGAGGATCATTTACGAATGAAAATCAGACGGTTTGCCAGGATTCTGGCGATTGTGGTCATCATTGCCGTTGCTGTTTCGATATACCTGCAGGAGAAGAAAGCGATAAAAAGAGAGGACAGTTACGGGTATGTCCAGAGTTCTGTCAAAAGTGACGAAGGAAAGATCAGGGTAGTCATAAGCGCCATCGGCGACGTGGCTCTCGGGCAGGACTCGCGGTTCAGTTACAGGGACTCGTTCGATCATGTTTTCGAAAGGAGCGGCGGAGATTACGGCTACTTCTTCTCTAACGCCCGGGAGGTACTGGAGCAGGATGACATCACGATAGCAAATCTTGAGTGCGTCCTGAGCAATGAGACGGAAAAGGCTGAAAAATATGACTACGGCAATAATTACTGGTTCAATGGCAGGCCTGAATATGTGAATATCCTGAAGGCCGGAAGCATAGAGGCTGTCAGTCTCGCAAACAACCACACGTATGACTACGGGCAGAAGGGATACGATGCTACCTGCAGGGCTCTTGACGACGTGGGGATAAAGCATTTCGGCTATTCCCGGACGGCGGTCAGCACGGTCAACGGGATAAATGTAGGCATGGCCGGATTCAACCAGTTCGGCGAGTACGAGCAGGGCCGTGACACCGATGAGCTTAAGCAGGAAGTCGGATCCGTGACCAGGGAACTCAGGGAGCGGAGCGATCTTGTCATTGTATACTTCCACTGGGGCAAAGAGTATTCTTACGAAACGGACGGGCTGCAGACGGAGCTGGCGCATCTTGCCATAGATTCAGGGGCCGATCTTGTTTTGGGAAGCCATCCCCATGTATTGCAGCCTATCGAGATATACAACGACAGGTATATAGTCTACAGCCTTGGCAACTTCTGCTTCGGAGGCAACAAGAAGCCGTCGGATCTCGATACGGCGGTCTACCGGCAGGCATTCCTGTTCGATCAGGAAGGCAGCCTGGTCAGCATACAGGTGCCGGAGATAATACCTTTCTCGGCATCATCACAGCGTTCCGTCAATGATTACAGGCCGACGCCTGCAGAAGGGGAAGCAAAAGACCGGATTTTAACCAAACTGGACTATTCTCCGGACATGGCGGCATTATTGGAACTGTCTGTGGACAAGGATGAAATGGTCAGGCTTGACGAGGTAGCGGAGGATGTGATAATCGACCTGAAGTATGCATCGTCGGACAACATCACGGGCAAGCCTGTCTATGACTCGAACACCGCCTGGCTGAGAAGAGGTACTGCAAACAAGCTCAAGAAGGCCAACGAGGCCTTGATGAACCAGGGTTACAGGATCAAGGTATGGGATGCGTACAGATCCGAGGAGGATCACAGGATCCTGCATGATACTGCGAAGAACAGCTATTACTTCATCGACCCGAAGATCGGCTCCAATCATACACGGGGGGCCGCAGTCGATGTGACGCTGGTGGATATCGACGGGAACGAGCTCGATATGCCCAGCAGATTCGACGAGATGTCCGAAAAAGCACACAGGACTTACAAGCTTGCCACTCCCGAACAGAAAAGGAATGCCATGATACTGGAGAAAGCGATGAAGGATGCCGGGTTCATCCCGCTGGAAAACGAGTGGTGGCATTTTGACGATTCGGATTACAGGAACTATGAGTTCCTGCCTTCGCTGGAGGATGAATAAGCTGCGGTTCAGTATCGCGGCTTTGGGTATGTGAACAAGCGGTTCCCGGAGCGCATGATAACAGGCACCGTTTGAGCGGAAGCAGGACCAGGGATTGCCTGCTATATACCGGGATCCCCGCGGCAGCCGGATGTACGACTCGATTCTGGTGGAAAAACGGACAAGCCGGTGATAAAATAATGTCCGGCAATAATGCAGGCCGGTTGGGCAGACCGGCGCCGAATATTTATACATGCCAGGCGGGAAATTGAAATAATAATTAAGTAAGCGTTATCATCGTACAGGTGAACGCTATCAGTTGCTCCGGCAGGCTGCTTCACACCGGGTCCCGGAAGCAGCGGCCGGCAAGTCACGGGGGTGCGGGATGGAAAAACATGCTTTGGAGGAGTACATAGAAAAACTACAGGAGAAAAAACTGCTGCTGAGGCACAACTGTACGCTTGAGACCGCGAAACAGGCAGTGAACCATGTGGCATATGACTCGAACAAGGCAGCGCGCAATACGCTTTTCGTATGCAAGGGAGCCGGGTTTAAGGAAGCCTATCTGCATGACGCGGTCCGCAGGGGGGCTTTGGCATATATCAGCGAAATCGAATATGATGTGCCTGTGCCGTGCCTGTTGGTCAGCGATGTAAAAAAGGCGCTGGCGCTCGCGGCGTCGATATTTTATGATGATCCCGCAAATGACCTCTGTGTGATCGGCATCACAGGCACGAAAGGAAAATCCACGACAGCCTATTACATCAAGTACATACTTGACGATTACATGAGAGAACTGGGCAAGCCCGAAACAGGGATTATTTCGTCCATAGATACATATGACGGCGTCATAAAGGAAGAATCCAAACTTACGACCCCGGAATCGCTTGAACTCCAGATGCATTTCAGGAACGCCGTGAACAGCGGCATCGAATACATGACCATGGAGGTTTCCAGCCAGGCGCTCAAATACGGGAGGCTCCACGAGGTATGTTTTGACGCAGGCGTATTCCTCAATATTTCGGAGGACCATATCAGCCCCATCGAACACAGCGACATGGAAGACTATTTCGTATCAAAGCTGAAGATATTCAGCCAGTGCAAAACAGCCTGCGTCAATACCGATTCCGATCAGTTTCCGAGGATAATGGAGGCCGCGAAAAACGCGGAAAGGATACTGACATTCGGTACCAGGGAAGGAGCCGACATATTCGGGTACGACATCAGGAAAAACGGTATGGATACACATTTCAGGGTGCGCTGCGACCGTTTCGACAGGGAATTCATGCTGACGATGCCCGGCCTTTTCAACGTGGAGAACGCTCTAGCCGCAATTGCAGCAGCCTATACACTGAAAATACCTGAGGAGCACATATATACCGGCCTCCGCAGGGCAAGGTCCAGCGGCAGGATGGAGTATTATGCGAACAAGGCGAAGGACAGGATAGTCATAGTCGATTATGCTCACAACAGGCTGAGCTTTACCAGGCTGTATGAAACTGTAAAGGCCGAATTCCCCGGCATGAAGATAGTGACGGTATTCGGATGCCCCGGAGGCAAGGCATACGTGCGCAGGAGGGACCTGGGGCTGCTGGCCGGGCAGAATTCCGACAAGGTCATCCTGACTGCGGAGGACCCGGGGCCGGAAGAAACCCGGACTATCAGCGAAGATATCGCACAGTATGTGCGGCAGTACAACGACAACTGCGAACTTATAGACGACAGGGAAGAGGCCGTGAAGACCGCGATCCTGTCATCGGAGCCCGGCACCGTCATACTGATAACAGGCAAAGGCAATGAAACGAGGCAGAAGTACGGCAATAAATATGTGCCTGTGCCGTCGGACGTGGAACTGACTAAAAAGTACCTCGCCGAGCTTGAGGATAGAACCCGGGACCCAGGGATATGACACGTGGATCCTGGATATATGGTATGGAGCGATGCATTGCGGCCGTACGGGAATTCCGCATGCCGCAGTTTCCGCAGCCACAGGATGCAGATCCGGCCAAAGAAGACGGTTTACGGCCTGTGCCCGGCCGTGGCGGCATCAACACCGCCAGAAAGTTTGTTAAGCTCCCAATTCGCCTAAATCCTCCTGCAGTTCCCCGATATCTTCCTGTGCCGATTCAATATCACCTTCAAGGGCGGTAATTCTTGCATCCAGCGCCGGAACAGTTACATTACAGTCATACCCCTTGAACAGCCGGTAATCCGGCCGTGAACAGCAAGACTGCCTTTTGCATAATATGAGTATGGTCATATTATGTAAAAGGTGGTTTTTACAGTGGCAAATGTTTATGTATATAACAACCAGACGGGCGGCATGGAATATTATACGCTGGCCGAATCGGACGCGATGCCGTACAACATAAGCAGGACGCTGACAGTGGGCGAATTTCGGGGCAGTTCCCGTTCGAATACGTTATGGACTACGAGACGGGCTATGGAGGCTTTCAACATAACCAGGAGCGCATGGGGGCGCCCCATTTATGTAGGGTTTGCTTTCAAGCGGATCTGGGAGGGGGGCCATGCAGCGATGTCCCAACATTATGCAGGCGTAGCCTTCGACGTAGGTCAGAACCTTGACAGCGCAACACGCGACCAACTGCGCAATACGGCTGCCGCGACAGGCGTATGGACATATGTGGAGCCTGCGTACCTTACGCCGACATGGGTGCATTTCGATGCACGAGCCACTCCGCCGGCCTGTGCTGCAGGCGGGTACCCATTGGTACGTTTCGGAAGCGTGAACAATTATGTGCTTACGCTCCAGGACGCGCTGAATGCGCTGGGATATACCGGTTCCGGTTTGGACGGGATATTCGGGAACGGGACGCGGGATGCTGTGATCCGTTTCCAGCGTGCCCAGGGCCTTGACGCGGACGGCATCGTAGGGTGCCAGACATGGGAGAGGCTGACAGAGCTTGCAGTGTCCATCGGACGCACACCGACCGTGGTCGATCCGTGATCCTGATTGGCCTGCAGCCGCTATCGATCCGTGGCAGTGAACGATCTGCAGTTCCAATCGATCAGCAGTCAATCATCGATCAACGGTTGTGAACGATCTGCAGTTCAAATCGATCAGCGGTCAATCTGTGATTAACCAGTGACCGTGTCAAGCGAAGCCCGGCAATGGCCGAAATTGCGGAGATTCTGTGTTTATCCGGGATGTTCCGCCAGGCAGATATCCGCTAAGTAAATATCCACCGGATAACCGCCGGGTAAATATTCACCGTGTAACTGCCAGGTAAATATCCACCGGGTAGATATCCGCCAGATAGATATTCACCGGGTAGATATTATGCGGTTCCATATGGTTTTGCACCAATATGGGAAATAATCCGGGAAATATGGGGGTCACTGTACAAAAATTTCGTTTTTGGGCGCTATTTAGTATACGTAATATGGATAACGAGACATTATGTAAATTAAACATGGACTTTATGCAATAAAATGCTTGAAAAACTGCCCAGAAACGAAAAAATTGTACACTTGACCCGCTTTTTTTATTCTCTTCGGTAGACTCTACCGAAGTTTTTTATTTTTTGGTATAGTAATGGCAAACCTATGTACTGTGCCAACTACTGATGCAGCGTTGCAGCATGCCGTGCCAGCTCAAAATTCAGTGTTGCAATGGGTCGTGCCAGTTCAAGATGCAGTATTGCAGCGGGATGCGCCGGGTACAGACGCTGTGTTACAACAGGCTGTACCGAATACATGCGCTGCATATCAGAAGGCTGTTAGTTTACGGATACTGAGAATCAGACAGACTGTGCAGAAAAGTGCTGCGCAACAGACAGGCTGTGCCGGATGCAGGTGCCACGTATCAGCAGTCTGGGGCAGGCGGTTACTGCAAACGAATGTTGAAAGCAAATGCCGCTGGGTACATGCTGCAAAGGAAACACAATGGGGCAAATGCAGTAAAGCAATGCTGTATACAAATGTTGTAAAACAAATGCCGTGTGAAATACTGTACCGTGGAGGCTGATATTATTGCAGGATAAAATAGTATTGCAGGGTAAAATGCAAAAAGCTTTACATGACGAAGTACAAAAGGATTTGCACAATAGAGCCCGAATGACTGACGACACGAAAAAGGTGCCGTTTTCTGAGCTTGATCAGAGGCTCCGCAGGTTCAGGACGGCTATGGATGAAAAAGATCCTGGCTGGAAGATGGCCCTGGTCATAAGCAAGGTAAACCAGTACTATTTCACGGGAACGATGCAGGAAGGCATCCTGTTCATACCCAGGGACGGAGAGGCGGTTTACTTTGTCCGAAGAAGTTATGAGCGCGCGGCGGATGAATCCCTGTTCCCCGACATAAGACCGATGGAGTCGTACAGGGATGCGGCAGCTTTGCTTGGAAGGCTGCCGGAGACAGTCCACATCGAGTGGGACTTCGTCCCGTATGGCATGTGCGCCAGGATGCAGAAATATTTCGGGTTCGAAAACGTTAAGGCGATGGACGCTGTGCTGGCAAAGGTACGGTCTATAAAAAGCCCGTATGAACTTGAGTTGATGATAAAAACCGGTGAGATACACAGAAGGGTGCTGGAAGAACGCGTGCCCGGGCTGTTCAGGGAAGGGATGACGGAAGCGGAACTGACGGCCGGGATATTTAAAGTGCTTATCGAGGAAGGCCATCAGGGCATAGCACGATTCAACATGTTCGATTCCGAGATACTGCTGGGTCATATCGCATTTGGAGAAAGCTCGCTGTATCCGACTTACTTCAACGGACCGGGCGGGAATTACGGCCTCGGACCCGAGATGCAGCTAATGGGAAGCAGGGAGAACAGGCTGGCTGCCGGAGATCTCATATTTATTGACACAGGATGTGCATATAAGGGCTACCAGACGGACAAGACCATGACATATGTTTTCGGCGGGCCTCTTCCCGCACGTGCGGCGGAGATCCACAAAAGATGCCTTGAGATCCAGGAAAAGATATGTGAGATGCTCAGGCCAGGCATCGCACCGTCGTATATCTATGAAACCATAATGAAGGGTGTGGACGAAATCAGCCTGCCCAACTTCATGGGGTACGGGAACAGGAGGGTCAGATTCCTGGGCCACGGGAT
>Ga0209720_1000487_pt1 | contig 41706 bp, 39 predicted proteins | sample AD_JPNMR3_MetaG_FD_184426 | JGI IMG/M metagenome (GOLD analysis project Ga0209720, IMG submission 184426) | Active sludge microbial communities of municipal wastewater-treating anaerobic digesters from Japan - AD_JPNMR3_MetaG (SPAdes) (version 2) | ecosystem: Engineered > Bioreactor > Anaerobic... | reverse complement strand
GTACAAGCACGTCATTGAACCGGTCATCCCCAGGCAGCTGTGGACAGAGGAAACCAAGGTGTTTGTCAATCCCACGGGTCGCTTTGTGGTGGGGGGCCCCAAGGGGGATGCGGGCCTCACCGGCCGGAAGATCATCGTGGACACCTACGGCGGCTGTGCCCGCCACGGCGGAGGAGCGTTTTCCGGCAAGGACCCCACGAAAGTGGACCGCTCCGCCTCCTACGCCGCTCGCTATGTGGCCAAGAACATCGTCGCTGCCGGGCTGGCCAAAAGGGTGGAGCTGCAGCTGGCCTATGCCATCGGAGTGGCCAACCCTGTTTCCCTCCACGTGGATACCTTCGGGACAGGGGTCATCCCCGACCGGGAGATCGAACAGCTCATCCGCAAGCACTTTGATCTGCGCCCCGCGGCCATCATCCGCGACCTCAACCTGCAGCGGCCCATCTACCGACAGGTGGCGGCCTATGGCCATTTCGGCCGCCTGGATCTGGATCTGCCTTGGGAGCGCCTGGACAAGGTGGATGTACTCAAGGGTTAACCCAGTGGAGCTGCGGCTCCACTTTTTTCGAAGGTATAGTTCAGAAAACGGTTAATTGACAGAAATGTAAGTATATTGTATAATCAACCCAGGGTCTATCGCCAGAAGGAGGCAAGCGATGGCGAAGAAAAGCGTCATTTTCCTAGCTTTGATCCTGACTGCCCTCCTCAGCGCGGCGGTCCAGGCTCAAGGCGTAATCACCGTGCAGGTGGAGATTCTCCCCGGCTTCAGCATTTCCGCGCAGCAGACGGTGGTGCTGGAAGCGGTGATGCCCGGGGAGAGGGTCGAGGAGACCCTGGAGATTCAGGTGTGGTCCAATGTGGCCTGGGATTTGCGGGTGGGCTACCACGGGGGAACGGCTGCGCCGGGAAAGCTGGAGGTGCAGGACAGCGAAGGTCTTTGGCACCAGTTGGGGTCAGGTGATAGGGTCCTGATGCGGGAACAGCCCGAAACTGGCGCCGCGGGCGTCCTGGTCCAGGTGCCGCTGCGCTTTACCGGCGGCTTCAGCGACGCTCCCGATACATACACCTTCCAGATTGAGTTCACCCTGGTGCCCGTACTATGAGAAGGCTCTTTTGGGGTTTAGCTGCTGTGCTGTTGGTGAGCTGGGTACCCCTGCAGGCTAAGCTCTCGGTCTCGCCAGTGATCATCGAAGCCGAGCAGGTCAAGGCCGGCCAGAGCTTCGCCGTGCTCCTGCGCCAGGAAGGGCAAAAGCCCCTGGAGCTGGAACTGTCTTGGGCCCTCTTTGACCAGGACCCTGCAGGCAGTGTGGTACTCCTGGAGGATCCCGACAGCGTCAAGCGGGCCGAGGGGCTGCTGGCGGTGGAACCCAGCCGGTTGGTGGTTCAGCCCGGGGAAAGCGTGGAGGTAGCGGTGCGTGTCCTCCAGGCTGACTTCCAGCAGCTCTATGCCGCTCTCCTGGTCAGGCCTGTCCGGTCTGGCCCGCCCACCCGCCTGGCGGTGCTCTTCCTGCTTTCCACCGGGCAGCAGCGCCCCCGGGTTGGTGTTGCCGCCTGGGAGCGCAGCGGAAAGGCCCTCACCCTCACGCTGGAAAACAGTGGACTTAGCCATGGACTCTGGGAGGGGGAACTCCTCCTCTTCGATGCCGCAGGCCAGCTGGGGGAAACCCGCCAGGTCCAGAGCGGCCTGGTGCTTCCCGGGCGCTGCCGGGGTTTGGAGGTGAGCCTGCCGGGCTGGGTTGAGAACGTGGAGATCCGGCCGCTGCAGCTGGGTGAAGGGCCATGAGATGCCTCTCCGTGCTCTTAGGGGTGTTTTTGCTTGCAGCTCCCCTGCAGGCGGAAACGCCCCGTTTGCATCAAAAGGCCGGGCCCAGGCAGGAGGAGGCCGTTTTCCAGCAGACGCTGGACCTGTGGCTGGATGCCCCGGGACCCTGGCGCCTTCTGGCGAGCGCTTCCCCGGGATTGACCTTCAGCGCCGGTGAAAGCGGGATGCTGCGGGAGGGGACCCTCCTGGAAGGCAGCGGACCCTACCGGGGCCGGCTGGAGCTGGAGCTCCGCTGCCAGCTCCCCTTTCCCGCGGGAACCCACACCTGGGAGTTGGCAGTGTCCCTGGAGGGTGCCCAGGGCCTTGTGGGACTAGAGCTCGCGGAGGCCTTCTGGGTTCTACCCCTTTGGACCTGGGAAGCGGAAGTGGAACGGAAAGGCGAGTTCATCCCCCTTCCAGCCCAGGAGTGGTTTCGGCTGGCGGCGGACGATCGGCTTTTCTACCGGGGGCAGCAGCTGCTCCCTAAGGTGCCCGATGAGTCTACCCAAGCCCTGGGCCGGCCCTTGGGAGAGTCAGAAGCCCAACTGGCCTGGCTGCCTCCGTTTTTGAGTCTAGAAGCGGGCGAGCGGGTGGAGGTGAGCCTCCTTCTCCAGGGGCCGGCACCGCCGGGCACCTTGGTCCTTGCGGGCAGCCCGGAGCTTTGGCTCAGTTCCCGCTGGTCTTTGGCCGGTGAAGAGCTGGAGGCCAGCGGCAGCGGCTCTAACCTCAGCTTGAACCTGCCGCCCTTGCCCCCCGGCAGCCACGAGCTACAAGGGACCGTGCAGGCCCTGCTGCCCTGGGAGGAAGGGACAGCCAGCGTGGAGGCCAGCTGGCAGGGACTCCAGGCCGTTTTGGACCTGGAGGTGCGGCGCGGCTGGTTCGACTACGGAGGTGTGGAAAGGATTGCCGTAGAGGGGGAAGGAGGGGCGCTGCTTCTGCCCCAAGGGCGCCTGGCCCAGGCAGGGCAGCCGGTGACGGTCCCCAGCGGGAGGCTCAATGCCATCCTGCCCCTGGCAGACCCTGCCCAGCCCATCTGGACCGGCCTGCCCCTCGGGGAAAGCCTGGTACACACGGTTGAGGTGGAGGGAGCGGAGCTTTCCAGCTTTTTCGTGCCCATCCTGCTTTGGGATGAGGGGTTTTCCTGGCGGGTGGCCGCGGGATCTGCCAAGTGGCTGTTGGACGCAGGGGATCGGGGGTTCACTTTCCGCTGGGGAGCTCTCTCGGTGGAGGGCTCGCCAGGAAAGGCCCGTGCTTCCCTGACCCTCCTGGATCAGGCGGCGGAGGGCAGCTGGCGGTGGCGCCGCACCACTTCCGCCTACCACGGAAGCTTTACCGCGGGCAGCTGGCGGTTTTCCGTGGAACTGCCCCAGGCCGAAGGACAGAGCCCTGCCCTTGCCGCAGCCTACGTCAAGGACCGGTGGCGGCTGCATGTGGAGCTGGGGGATGTACGCCTGCGCTTCAGCGGTCAAAACTGGACCTGGGGCGGCGCCCTGCGGGCGCGGACGGTGTGGCTGGCCAGCCGGGATGGCGCTCTGCAGCTGGAACTTCGGCCCCAGCGGTTCACGGCCAGCTTCAAACCGGGCGGAAACACCAGACTCCAGCTGGCCCTGGAACCCGGCCAGCTGCGCGTGGAGCTGAAGCACCTGCCCTGGGAAGGCTATTTCCACTCCCGATCCTCCGGCAGTGAACTGGGGCTGCGCTTTAAGCAGGCCTGGGCCCGGGACAAGTGGCTGTTCCTCTCCCGGGGCGCCCTGCAGCGGAAGGGAGGGCTCACCCTTTTAGAACTGGGCCAGGCCGCCGGTTACCAGCTCACTCCTTGGTGCACAATTTACGCTGAAGGGGTGTTCGGCCTTCTACCCAGTGCCTCCTGGCGCGCCGATGTGGGTGTGATCCTCACGCCCCTACCCCAGGTGGTTTTGGCCACAGGGCTGGACAGCCAGCGGGGGTGGCACTGGCGGGCCGGGATTGTCCTGCCTTTTGGTGGCAGGGAAACTCCCGAAGAATGCGAATAGACAAAGTGTGCTAACGTTTGCGGAAAAGAGGAGTGAGAGTATGCTGAGGGAAGCGGTGTATCATGTGGCCCATGGAAGTTACGCCTACCCTGTGGGCCCGGACAGGCTGCGCTTGACACTGCGGGCGGCCAGGGGAGATCTTAAGCGGGTTGCCGTTTTGTACTGGGACCGCTACGGCAGTTCGCCTACACTTACAGAAGAGATGAGCATTGCCGCTGAGGATGAGCTGTTTTCCTACTACCAAGCTGATGTACAGCTGGCGACCAAGCGCTTTGGCTATGTTTTCGTGCTGGATGACGGCCGGCAGACTCTGTTTTACACGGAAAAGAGCTTTTTCGAGGATCTGCAGCCCAACACCCAGTTCCACTACCCCTACATCGCCCCAGGGGATCTCTGGGAGCCGCCCCAGTGGGCCCAGGGGGCGGTGGTCTACCAGATCTTCCCCGAGCGGTTTGCCAACGGCGATCCCGAAAACGACCCGCCGGATGTGGAGCCGTGGGAACTGCCGCCTACCCGCACCAGTTTCAAAGGGGGCGATCTCAGGGGCATTATCCACCGCTTCCCCCACCTGGTGGAGCTGGGAGTGGAGGTGATCTACTTAACACCCATCTTTGCCTCCCCCAGCAACCACAAGTACGACACGGCGGACTACTACACCATCGATCCCCACTTCGGCGATGCGGAGGATCTGCGGGAACTGGTGGCCCTCTGCCACAGCCACGGGATCAAGATCGTCCTGGATGCCGTGTTCAACCACTGCGGCAGCGAGTTTTTTGCCTTCCAGGATGTGCTCGAGAAAGGCAGGCAGTCCCCCTACGCCCACTGGTTCAACATTGAGGGCTTCCCGGTGCAGACCGACCCTCCTAATTACGAGACCTTCGCCCACCAAATTGCCACCATGCCCAAGCTCATGACCCAGCACGCCGATGTGCGGCAGTACCTGCTGGATGTGGCGGTCTACTGGATCAGAGAATTCGACATCGATGGTTGGCGGCTGGATGTGGCGAATGAAATAGACCACGAGTTTTGGCGGGAGTTCCGCAGGGCGGTGAAGGGCGTCAAGCCCGATGCCCTCATCGTGGGGGAAGTCTGGCACGAGGCCAGCGACTGGCTGCGGGGCGATCAGTTCGATGCGGTGATGAACTACCCTCTGCAGCACGCCTGCTTCGACTTCTTTGCCAAGGGCACCATCAGGGCCCGCTCCTTCGCCAGCCGTTTGGCCAAGGTGCAGGTGAACCATACCCATGCCGTGAACCTGGCCATGTTCAACCTCCTGGACAGCCACGATACGGAGCGCTTCCTCACCAGCTGCGGCGGGGATGTGCGCAAATTGGCCCTGGCCGCGGCTTTCCAGCTGACCTATGAGGGCTCACCCATGATCTACTACGGCGACGAGGTGGGCATGGTCGGCCTGACCGACCCCGACTGCCGGCGGGGCATGCTCTGGGATGAAGCGGAGCAGGATCGGGAACTTTTCCGCTGGTACCAGCGGCTCATCGCCCTGCGCAGGGAGCAGCCTGTGCTGCGCACCGGACGGACCCGCACCGTCTGGGCGGACAGCATCACCAACGTGTACGGGTTTGTGCGCTTCCAGGGCCGGGAGCAGGTCTTGGTCCTTTTGAACAACTCCCCCGAGGAGCAGCGGGTTGACCTCAGGCAGATCAGCTGGCCCGGGCGAAAACCCAGGCAGCTGCGGGATCTGCTCGCTGACGCCAAGCGTAAGCCGGCGGAAGTGGTGCTGGAGCCCTATGGCGTGAGGATTCTGGCCTAAAACAAGGGGCCCGCTGCGGGACCCTCAAACTGTAGAAAAAGGGTGCCTTCCAGCTGCAGGAAAGCACCCTTTTGCCTTAAAAGACCGGTACCACCGCACCCTCGTATTTCTCCATAATGAAGGCGCGGGTCTCGTCACTGAGCAGGGCCTCCACCAGCTGCTGGAGCTCCGGCCGCTGCTCATCGCCGGCCCGGACCGCGATCACATTGACATAGGGGGATTCAGCGCCCTCCAGGAAGATGGCGTCGGTAATGGGATTGAGGCCGGCCTGCAGGGCGTAGTTGCCGTTGATCACCGCGGCGTGCACATCGGGCAGGCTCCTCACCAGCTGCGCCGCTTCCAGTTCCACAAAGCGCAGCTGCAGCTTGTTCTCGGTGATGTCGAAAATGGTGGGTGTGATGCCCGCTGCAGGATCCACGGCAATCAGGCCCGCTTCCTGCAGGAGCAGGAGTGCCCGGCCCCCATTGGTGGCATCGTTGGGGATGGCGATGGAGGCCCTGGCGGGCAGCTCGCCTAGGGAGGCCACCTTCTCGGAAAAGACGCCTAACGGTTCAATGTGAATGCCCGCGAGGGCCACCAAGCTGGTTCCGGCATCCTGGTTGAAGGATTCCAGATAGGGGACGTGCTGGAAGAAGTTGGCGTCCAGGTCCCCATCCTGTAGGGCCAGGTTGGGACGGACGTAGTCGGTGAACTCCACAACCTCCAGGGTGATGCCCCGTTCCTCCAGAAGGGCTGTGACCCTTTCCAGAATCTCCCCATGGGGAACCGGTGTAGCACCAACCTTCAGCGTCGCGGCCAGGCCCGCCTGGGAACCGGCCAGTAGGAACAGGGAAACAACTGCGGCGATAAGTCTTCTTTTCACCCTAGAACAACCTCCTTACTCGCGGTGGTAGAGTTTTTGGGCGATCCTATCGCCCAGCATCTGCATGCCCTGCACCAGCAGGACTAAGATGGCGATGGTCTGCAGCATGATGTCGCCGCGGAAGCGCTGGTAGCCATAGCGAATGGCCAGATCCCCCAAACCGCCTCCGCCAATGGCCCCGGCCATGGCCGAGTAGCCCACCAGGTTCACCGCGGTGACGGTGATGGCCAGAACCAACGCGGGCAAAGCTTCCGGGAGGAGCACCTTGTAGATGATCTGCAGGAGAGTTGTCCCCATGCTTTCCGCGGCCTCGATCACCCCCGGGTCCACTTCCTTCAAAGCCCCTTCCACCAAGCGGGCCAGAAAGGGGATGGCTGCCACCGTGAGGGGCACAATGGCTGCCGTGGTCCCTATGGAGGTGCCCACAATCCGGCGGGTGAAGGGAATAATGGCCACCATGAGGATGATGAAAGGTACGGAACGGCCCAGGTTGACCACGGCGCCCAGGGTGCGGTTCAGCCAGCCCTTTTCCAAAATGCCGCCGGGTCCGGTTACCGCCAGAAGGATACCCAGGGGCAAACCCCCCAACACCGCCAAAACGGTGGCAGCGCCCACCATGAGCAGCGTCTCCTGGGTGGCCTGCCACAGCAGGCTCAAGGCAGCTTGGTTCATGAGCTCAACACCTCCACTTCCACGCCGTTTACCTGTAGGTAGTTCAGGGCGGCAGCCTTTTCCTCGGGACTGCCCCGCAGCTCCACCAAGAGCATCCCGAAGGGCGAGCCCTGCATCTGGTCTATGCGTCCGAAGAGGATGTTCACTTCCACCCCGTGTTGGCGGACCATCCGGGAGATGATGGGCTGGTTGGCCTTTTCCTGGAGGAAAGTGAGCCGGATCAGGCTGCCCTCTGGGCTGAGCTGGGGCGGGGAAAAGCTGACAGTCAGGAAGCCCTGCAGCAGGCGCTGGGCCGCTTCCGACTGGGGATGGGTGAACACTTCCACCACGGGCCCTGCTTCCTGCACGGTGCCCCCGTCGAGCACCGCCACCGCATGGCAGATGGCCTGGATGACCGGGAGCTCATGGGTGACCAGGACGATGGTCAGTCCCAGCCGTTCGTTGATGGCCTGGAGCAGACGCAGGACCGAGCCGGTTGTCTCCGGGTCCAGGGCGGAAGTGGGCTCATCACAGAGCAGCACCTGCGGTTGGGTGGCCAGGGCCCGGGCGATGCCCACCCGCTGTTTCTGTCCGCCGCTGAGCTGGTGGGGATAGGCCTGCAGTTTATCGGTGAGGCCCACCAGCTCCGCCAGCTCATGGACCCTTTCCCGCACCTTTTTCTTGGGCGTTCCGTTCAGTTCCAGGGGGAAGGCGATGTTGCCGAACACAGTGCGGGAGCTGAGCAGGTTGAAATGCTGGAAAACCATGCCCATTTTGCGCCGGGCTTCCCGCAGCTCCTGGGGGCCAAGGCTGGTCATGGGGATGCCCCCCACCCAGACCTCTCCGCTATCTGGCCTTTCCAGAAGGTTGATGCAGTGCAGCAGGGTGGATTTGCCCGCACCGCTTTGGCCGATGATTCCGTAGATCTGCCCCGGGGGAATGGTCAGGTTGATGCCCGTTAGGGCCTGCACTTCGTTTTTCCCCCGAAAGGTTTTGGCCACGTTCTTAAGCTGGATCAAGCCGTCCCCTCCTTTTCCCTACAAAAAAGACCCCTTCTCGAAAGAAGAGGTCCGATCCATCTAGTTTGCCAAATCGCTGTCCTCTCCTCTCATCTTCCTGAACCACTGGTTCAGCAGGAATTGGCACCGGCTGCGCGGGCTGCGCAGTGGTTGCCGGGCTTCATTGGGCCAGTCCCTCCGCCTCTCTGGATAAGAGTAGTGGTTGTATATATAAATTGAACACAGTATAACTTAACCGCGGTGCCCTTGTCAATAGTGGAAGGCATTTCCGCTCAGATATAGAAAAGATATTTACGGGTGTTGTATAAGAGTCAAAGTACTCAAGGGGGATGGCCATGGCCAAGGAGCTCTTGTCCACAAAGATGCTGGAGGAAATTCTACAGAGGACGCGGCAGGCTTTGGAGGAAGGGCGCTCCCAGATCTTCGAGGTGGCGGAAGCGGCTCAGGAGGAGTGCACCCGCACGGAAGTTGTGCTGCAGACCGTGCAGTCCGAAATGGAGCAGGCCATCGTCGAAGTGGAAGAGCTGACCAGGCGCTTTGCGGTGGTCCGTGTGGAGCTGCTCAGGTCCAACCGGGACTACGAGCAGTACAGCGAAGCGGAGAAGCAGCGCATCTACGAAGAGGCGGAGCAGATTCGCACCGCCCTGGCCGCGGCCAGGGAACGGGAGCGGCTGCTGCGGGTCCGCCGCGATAATCTGCAGCAGACCTTGGCCAAACTGCGGGAGATCGCCGCCAAAGCAGAGCGGCTTGTTTCCCAGGTGGGCATGGCCATGACCTACCTTTCCGGCAGCCTCCTGGATGTGAACAAGCAGTTGGAGCACATGCACATGCGGGAGCAGGCCGGCCAAGAGATGCTCCTGGGCCAGGAGATCGAACGCAAGCGCATGGCCGGGGCCCTCCATGACGGACCTGTGCAGAATCTGGCCCACCTGGTGGTGCAGCTGGAGATCTGCGAGCGGCTCTACGAAGCGGGGCGGGAGGCGGAAGCCCGGGAGAAATTCCAGGGTTTGAAAAAGATCGCCCAGGGGGCCATGGCGGATCTGCGGCGGATCATCTACGATCTCAACCCCATGACCCTGGATGATCTGGGTCTGGTGCTCACCATCAACAACTACCTGGACAACCTCGCCAAACAGAGCGGGATCGAGACCCGCTTTGTCCTGTTGGGGAGGGAGCGCCGCCTGGAACCCCAGCTGGAAATGGCGGTGTTCCGCATTGTGCAGGAGGCGGTCAACAACTGCCTCAAGCACGCCCGCGCCAGTGAGCTGGAGGTGACCCTGGAGTACACCCGCCACCATATCAGTGTGGCCGTGAAGGATGATGGCATCGGTTTTGATGCCGCATCTGTGCAGGAAAAGCTCAAATCGGGCAAGCACTTTGGGCTTCTGAACATGCAAAGCCGCGCCAACGTGCTCGGCGGCTCCCTGCAGTTCCATGGAGAAGAGGGGAAGGGAGCGCGGGTGCTTGTAACCATCCCGCTGGCCGCTGGTGAAGGGGGAGAAACGAGTTGAAAACCGGCATCAAAGTACTGATCGTGGATGACCATCCCCTACTGCGGCAGGGGTTGAAGACCCTGCTGGAACTGGAAGGGGAGATCGAAGTGGTGGGACTGGCCAGCAACGGGCCTGAGGGGCTGCGCTTAGCGCAGCAGCTCAAGCCGGATGTGGTGCTTTTGGATATCAACATGCCGGGGATGAACGGTATCGAAGTGGCCAAAGAGATGCGGGAGCGCCAGCCCGGTGCCGCCATCCTGGTGCTCACCATCCATGATGATGAGACCTACGTGAAGGAGATGATCCGCAGCGGCGCCAAGGGATACCTGCTTAAAGATGCCGAACCCCGGGAGGTGGTGGCGGCCATAAGGAAGGTCGCGGCGGGGGAGTCGGTTTACCCCACGGACCTCATGGAGCGGGTGATGGAGCACTACCATGCGCTGGAGGTCAAATTCGGGAAGCTGCAGAGCGCGGCAGCCATAAGCGATCTGGCCCTCACCACTCGAGAACTGGAGATCCTGAGGTTTATCGTGGAAGGGATGAGCAACAAGGAAATCGCCGCCGCGCTGTATATCAGTGAAAAAACGGTGAAGAACCACATCACCAGCCTGCTTAGGAAGCTGAACGTGGAAGACCGGACCCAGGCCGCAGTGTTCGCGGTGAGCCAGGGCCTCTTTACTCAGGAGTGACGCAGGCTGAGGTTGCCCAGGAATTCCAGGCCGTTGATCACCAGGCGGAAGCGGCAGCCCAGGACCGAAGAGGCCTCTTTGCACATTTCCATCCTGGTCAGGTAGATCTCGAAGAAGTCCATGATCTGGCAGATGGTCTGGTCAAAGGAGATCTCCAGCGTGATGGTTCTTTCCTGCTTGTCCACATAGAGTTTGCTGTCGGTGATGGCCAGGTTGACCCGGTCGTGGATGCCCGGCCGGCGGTCATCTTCCAGGCGGTTCGCCCGGGTGCGGTGGGCATCGCTTTTGTCCGCGAGGATCACCGCCGCGGAAACGGGACCCACGGCCCGTCCGTTGGCCTCTTCGTGGTTGCCGATGGCGGAGGTGACTGTGCAGATCTCCTCCACATCCATGCCCATGCGCCTAAGCTCCTGGTAAACCAGGATCGCCCCGGTGATCCCGTGGTCTTTGCGGTTGACCAGGTTGCCCACATCATGGAGGTAGCCGGCGATGGCCGCGAGTTCCACCGTGCGCTGGTCGAAACCGAGCTGGTCCAGGATGGCGGCGGCCTTTTCCGCAACAAAGGTGACGTGGCGCAGCCCGTGTTCGGTATAACCCCGGGTTTTCAGATAGGAGCCGGAGCGTTCAATGAGTGTTTGGAAGACAGGGTCTTGTTTGATGTCTTGTAGGGTAAGCACTTTGGTCCTCCTTTCCCCGCAGTTGCCTCAGTATACCACACCAAAAAACGGCGGGGCAAGGGGATTTTTGCCCAATGGTCCTAGAAAAATCGGGACCTTTGTCTAATTCTCCAGGGGCTTACTTCATGCTAAACTAAAATCAAAAGATATCCGGAAAAACAGTAGCCACCCCCAACCCCAACCCCCGGCTACTGTTTTTTCATGATCTCCCCACTTTTGTGGACATCGGCGCACGCTGGCGAATAAAATGAACAAACTCAATGAGAGGAATGGGTAGGAGGGTGTCCGATGGCGAAGAAAAACCTTTCTCTCCTTACCCCACGGGAGCGCGAGGTACTCACGCTGATGGCTCAAGGCATGTCCAACGGGGAGATCGCTTCCGCTTTGTTTATCAGCGAGCACACGGTGAAAAACCACGTGAGCAACATCTACCGCAAGCTGGGGGATAACGACCGCACCAGGGTAGCGCTCCTCGCCCGCGAACAGGACCTGGTGGAGAAGGAGTAATAGAGTGAAGGCGGCATTTATGCAAATAGGTGTCGCTTTCTTCATGGAAGGAATCGGCGCCGCCAGCGCCGAATAGCTTCAGCGCCCGGGGAGTAGGGGAGGAATGTATGCAAAAATTACAGATTTTTGTCTACAAATCCCCCCGGGGGTCCGGCCTCGGCTTGGTGCGCCATCCTGAACACCTGGCGGAGCTGGGGCTCGGGGCAGCGCTGGTGACCAGTCCTTTGAGCAGTTCCCAAGCCTACGAGCAATTGGCAATTTGGAAGCGCAGGCTGCGGGGGCCCGCGGCGAGGCTCTGGCCGCTGCTGGCCCGGGGTTTCCACCGGCCCCACCTGCAGCTGGCAGGTTCCCCCTTGGAAGAAAGCGAAAGGGTTCTGGCCAGGATCAGACAGGTGCTCACGGGCCGGATTATCCCGGAGCACAGGCTCTTGCACCTGCTCCGCGCCGAAGGGTACTGGCCCAGCCAGGTTGGCCGCGCCTTGGATCTGGGAGTTTTCCGGGGAGAAATCGTGCAGCTGCCCGGCTTTCGGAATGAAGCCTGGGGGGTGAAACGCTGCAGCCGCTGCGGGAGTGCCAACGCCCAGCCCTTCCCCTGCCGCAACTGCGGCAGCTTGGAGTGCCTCCTCTGCCTAGAGTGCTCCACCTTAGGCGAACACAGGGCCTGCAGCACCTTACTGGCAGTTGGTGGTTCGGACTCAGCCCCGGAGAGACAGCGGGTGGAACTGGTACTGAACGTGGAACTTACCACCGCGCAGCGGCAGGCCTCCCGGGAGCTTTTGGACTTCTGGGAAAGGCGCCAGGGAAAGGCCTTGGTCTGGGCGGCTTGCGGAGCGGGGAAAACGGAAGTGGCCTTCGCCTTGATCCAACGGGCCCTGGAAGAGGGGCATGAGGTGCTCTTTGCCATTCCCCGACTGGATATTGTGCGGGAGATGGTCCAAAGGCTGCGCAGCTCTTTTCCCGGTCTGGAAATCGCAGCGCACCACGGCGGCCAGCCCTGGTTCGCACCGGGCAGGCTGGTTGTGGCCACCACCCACCAGGTGCTCCATTTTTACCGGCGCTTTGGACTTGTGGTTTTGGATGAGGTGGATGCCTTCCCCTTCCAGGGCAGCGAAATGCTCCGCTTTGGGCTGCTGCGGGCTTTGGCCCCCGGGGGGCAGCTGGTGGAGATGACCGCCACCCCCGCCGGGCCCAGGCCGGAGCGGGTGATCACCATTCCCGCCCGCCACCACGGTTTTCCCCTGCCCGAACCCGAGCTGGTGGTGGACAGGCTGCCCCCGTGGCCGGGGCTGCAGGCAAAAGGGCTGCCTGCTGTGGTTGTGGATGCTTTAGGAGAGAAGGAGCGGCCGTGGCTCGTTTTTGCTCCCACCATTGCGGCCTGTACCGCCCTGCAGGGGGCTTTGGCTGAGGCGCTTTCCCGTAGGGTGGGGCTTTGCCATGCGCAGCTGCCCACCAGGGCTCAGGTGATTGAGGATTTCCGCCGGGGGGACCTGGATATCTTGGTCACCACCTCTGTGCTGGAGCGTGGTGTGAACTTCCCGGGTATAGGGGTGATGGTGCTCTACGCGGATCATGAGCTGTTTTCTGTGAGCGCCTTAGTACAGATGGCGGGCCGCGTGGGCCGCACGGCCCAGGAACCAACGGGACCGGTGCTCTTTGTGGCTTCCCGTGCGGCGCCTGCCATGCACCAGGCTGTGCGGCTGATTCGCGAGCTGAACCAAGAGGCGCGGCGAAGGGGGCTGCTCACCGGTGAAGCTTCTGCGTGAATGGGTTCAGGCCCTAGAAGAGCTGCTGTTCCCGCCGGAGGTGCCCTGCGGGCTCTGCCGGGAGCGCCCCTCCCTTGATGTGGGGGCCTGTCAGAGCTGCCTGGACGCTCTGGGCATCCGCTGGGAAAAACGGGTGCTTGGGGGCTACCCATACTTTTCCCTCTTTCCTTACCTGGGCTTCGGCCGGGATCTGATCCACAGCATGAAGTTCCAGGGCCGCACGGAGCTCGCCCTTACCCTGGGCGTGCTCCTGGGTTTGGCCTGCCGGGAGGAACCGGAGTTGGCCAAGATCGACCTGCTCATCCCTGTTCCCCTGGCACCGGGGCGCCTCCGGGAGCGGGGGTTCAACCAAGCAGCCCTCCTTGCCGATAGTATAAGGGGGGTGTGGAAGCGTCCCATCTGCAGCCACGTGGTGAGAACCAGGGAGACCAGGCCGCAGAGCGGCTTGAGCCTGCAGGCAAGGAAGCGCAACCTCCGCCGGGCTTTTGCCGTGCTGCCCGGAGTTAGGCTCCAGGGCAAGTACTGCCTGATCGTTGACGATGTGATTACCTCCGGCCAGACGTTTTACGCCCTGGCCCGGTTGGTTGAGCAGTACGGGGGCAAGCCGGTTGGCCTGTTTGCCGCCCGTACCGAACTAGTTGGGAGTGGTGGAGATGCTGAAAAACTGTGAGCTGTGCGGTAAGCTGTTTGCCCACCCCGCGCGAACCCTGTGCGAGGACTGCTACGGCAAGGTGCAGGAAAGCTATGAAGCGGTCAAGGAGTATCTGCAGAAGCACCCCGGAGCGTCGGTGGCGGAAGTGGCTCAAGCTACCGAGACGGAAGTGGATACTATTTATCAGTTTATCCGGGAAGGGAGACTGAGCATCATTCCCAAAGATGTCAGCCTAACCTGCGAGATCTGCGGCGCTCCCATCACAACGGGGCGCATCTGCCGCAAGTGCCGCGCCGAACTGGCCCAGACTGCCCCAAAGGAGACCCAGCCGGGGACCAAGCGGCTTGTTGATGATTCTCGAGTCCGTTATCTGGATCAAATAAAGCGCCGGCGCTGACTAAAGCTTTCTGGGGAATTTGCCGACAAATGTAGAGAGGGGAGAAAGGGGTTTTCACCATGATTATTTCCAACAAACCGGCCATCCAGCGCGTGGCGCGGATCTATGCAGAATACAAACAGGCTAAACGCCTGGAGAAAAAGGCTGGCAGCACAGCCTACAGCGACGAGGTGACCTTGTCCCAGGAGAGCCGGGAGATGCAGGCCCTCCTGCAGAAGCTCCAGTCGGCGCCTGATATTCGCCCCCGGGCAGAAGAGATCAAGGTGGCCGTGGACAGCGGCACCTACAAGGTCTCTCCGAAACAGGTGGCAGAGGCGATCATTAGGGCCCAGAAGGGACGCTGAGCAAGATGACAGTCTGGGAAGAGTTCATAGCGGTGCTCGCAGAGGAAAACGCGCTGTTGGCAGAACTGATCGCCTTGGGTAAGACCAAACAGGAGCAGATTGGCAGCGCCCCAGAGGTGGCCCGCATCGCCGAGGAAGAGCAGAGGGTTCTGGTGCAGCTGGAAGAGGTAGATCGCCGCAGAGCAGAGCTTTTCGATGTTATGGCCATGGGCAAAGGGCTGGAACAGTGGCTGCTCACCCTGGGCGAGGAACAGAGGGCCGTGGCGGAACCGCTGCTGTTTCAGCTGGCGGAGAACTTGCGAGAACTCCAGGCGCTGAACGACCTCAACCAGCAGCTCTTGGCCCAGGCCCTAAGCTATGTGCAGTTTTCCCTGAATCTGCTCACGGGCGACGAGGCGGCCCCCACCTATTCCAGGCCTAAGGGCGGTGCGCCGGGCCGATCATTTTTTGACCGGAAGGTGTAGGCCATGAGGACAACTTTTAGCGGCATATACATTGCGCTCCGGGCTTTGCAGGCGCAGCAGACATCGTTGGATATAACTGGGCACAATGTGGCCAATGCCAACAACCCGCATTATTCGCGCCAGGTGGCGCTGCATTCGGCTACCAGGCCGTTTCCCACGCCCGTGATGGGCTACACGCCCTCCAACGGCCAGGTGGGCACAGGCGTGGAGATCAGCCAGATCGTGCGGATGCGGGACGCTTTCGTGGACATGCGCCTGCGCCAGCAGCTCCAAAGCCGGAATTACTGGGCCACCTTAGAAGAAGGCCTCAGGCAGGTGGAGCTGTTCTTTAACGAGCCCAGTGAAAACAGCATACACTACGCCCTGGATCAGCTGTGGGATTCCCTCCAGGACCTAAGCAGGGACCCTGAGCTGCTGGCCGTGCGGGAAGTGGTGGTGCAGAGGGCCCAGGTCTTAGTGGAGTCCATCCATGCCACAAGGGAGCACCTGCAGAGGCTGAGCGAAAACCTGAACGACAACATCCCCATCAAGGTGGGAGAGGTCAATGTCTTGGCCGAGAGGCTGGCTGCCCTCAACGTGCAGATTGGTAAGGTCAGCGCCACCGGCAGTATGCCCAATGATCTGCTGGATGAGAGGGACGCCCTCCTGGAAGAGCTGTCGAAGTTGGTGGATATCGAAGTTGTTCAGGACTATGGCAATATGGTGAGTGTGACCATTGGCGGGGCGAGCTTAGTCCACCGGGGCACGGCCTATGCCCTGAGTACAAGAGAAGTCTACGATGCTTACGGCAATTACAACAAGCGGGAGATTATCTGGCGGGATACAGGGGCCTCTGTGGTCATTGAGTCGGGGGAAATCGGTGGGATGCTGGCCCTAAGAGATCTCCTGAACGGCAGCCAAGAACTCGAGTCTCAAGGTGTCACGGGCATCATTCAGGAGCTTGATGAGTGGACTGCCCAATTTGTCCGTGAGTTCAATCGGGTTCATCGCCAGGGTTATAATTTGTACGAAACCGATGCTCCGCCTGATGAGATTAATTTCTTTGTCATCGACCACCCAGATGATTCATATGCGGCTCACAACATTCGGGTGAATCCGGATATAGTCGCGGATCCGCGTCTGATCAAGGCTAGCAGTCTGCCGGGCGTCCCTGGTAACGGTGATATTGCACGCAAACTCGCCAGTCTACGTCTTGGGCCGCTCGATGAACCAGATGCTTCAACGGTGTTCCTGGGCGATGCCTTCAATAGCTTCATTTCCAGAATCGGTGTCAAAACCCAAGAGGCCATCCGCATGACCGAGAACCAGGTCGTTTTGGAGAACCATCTCCAAAATCTCAAGGAGTCCATCTCAGGCGTAAGCCTTGATGAAGAGATGGCCAACATGATCCGCTTCCAGCACGCTTACAACGCCGCAGCCAGGATGATGACGGCTGTGGATGAGACTTTAGATACGATCATAAACCGCTTAGGCATAGTGGGACGCTAGGAGGCATCCGCTTATGCGTGTTACTAACCGAATGATGAACAACACCCTGCTGCTGAACTTGAATCGCGGTCTTGCCCGTTTGGAGCGTATCAACAATCAGCTGGGTACTAAAAAGAAAATCAACCGGCCGTCGGATGACCCGGTAAAGACCGGTGTGATCCTGCGTACAAGTACGTCCATCAGGGAGACGGAGCAGTACATCCGCAACCTCGATGCCGCCGTTTCCTGGCTGGATGCCGCGGATGTGATTCTCCAGGATGTGGTCAGCGTGATCCACAGGGCCAAGGAGCTGGCTGTAGCGGGGGCTTCCACTCATCTTGACGAGACAGCCAGACAGGCTTTGGCCGATGAAATCGCCCAGCTCCATGATAACCTATTACAGCTGGCCAACTCCACCCACGGAGGACGCTATCTCTTTGCTGGCCAACATACCGATAAGAAACCCTTTTCGGGTGGCGGGGTTACAGGTGATCGGATCAATGATGTGACCTTTTTGATGAGTCTCACGGGCGATGAGACGAAAATCGAGTTTGAGATAGCTCCCGGCATCACCATAGATGTCAACGTCAACGTCATCAGCTACAATCCAGATGATAATCCGCAAGAGGGTCTCTTTATGCCCATCTTCAACGCACTGCAGGAGCTCTATGGGGAGCTGGTGGACGATACAGGCGATCCCGACATACCCCTGCAGGACCTGGATAACTCCCTGGACAATGTGCTGCGCAAGATATCTGAACTGGGCGGCAAGCAGAACAGGGTAGAACTGGCCCGGGAGAGGATGCTGGACCTCCAACTTAACCTGACCAGGATCCTTTCGGAAGAGCAGGATCTGGACTATGCCGAAGCGATTATGGAGCTGAAGATGGAGGAGTTTGCCTACCGCACTGCTTTGGCAGTGGGGGCCCGGATCATCCAGCCTTCACTGGTGGACTTCCTGCGTTAGGGTTGTGAAGGGGCATGAGGCTGCAGATTACCACAGTCTACCCCCGCTTTGCGGTGGAATACCACTGGCCTAGGGCCGAGATCAGGCAGGAGGTCACCCGGGTCCAGGTCAGGACAGAAGGCCCGGTGGTGGAGATCGATCAGCGGCACTGCTGGGCGGATTTGGGCCTGGCTGGGCCGATGGATTTTGCCAAGCAGGTGCGGGATGAGGCCCGGTTCGAAACAGTGGAAGCGATAGGTAAGATCGCTGCTGAGGGCGATGAGGTTGTGAAGCGGGCCGGCCATTTCCGCGAGGAGATCATTTTCGCAGACCAGGCGAGGCGCCGCATGGACGAGCGCATCCCTGAGTTAAATGTTCAGGCGGTTCCCAAAGCGCCTCCGAGAATCAAGTTCCATTACGCCATGGAACTGGACTGGAGCCCAGGCGGAGCCGTAATTAAGCACCATGTACGTCCTCCCACCATTACCTGGCAGTTAGGTGGGGTATACGTGGATGTCCGTGTGTGAGGGTGAGGTGGGTCAGGTGGAACTGCAAACGAAGTTCGGCACAATCACGGTAGATGAAGACCAGATCATCCATTTCCCCAGGGGGATTCTCGGTTTTACCGACTACCACCGGTATGTTCTGGTGGAAAGGGAAGACAGCGTGTTCAGCTTCCTCCAGTCGGTTGATGAACCAGGCTTGAGCTTTGTGGTGATCATGCCCGAACTGGTGCGGGCGGACTATGAGGTGGAGCTGAGCGAGGAGGAAATCGATCTGCTCCAGATCAGCTCGCCCGAAGATGGTAAGGTCTTCGGCATTGTGACCATCCCGGAAAACGTCGCCGAGATGACGGTGAACCTGCAGGCGCCGGTGGTGATCAACACCAAGGAGCGGCTGGGGGCCCAGCTGATCATCACAGGGGACAAATATCACACCAGGCACAACGTGATCGCCGAGATGCATAAGAACGCTTATCTGCTCCAAAAGCAGGGCGCGGAAGAGATTCCAGAATCCGTCTAAATCTGGACTCATCCGGGCAGAATAGAGTCCAGGGAGGGACAGATATGCTGGTACTAACGCGCAAAGTGGATCAAAGCATCATGATTGGAGATAACGTCCGCATCGTTGTGGTGGACGTACGCGGCGACCAGGTCAAACTGGGCATCGATGCCCCGCGCCACATCATGGTTCACCGGCACGAAGTGTATCAGGAGATCCAGGCGGAGAACAAGCGGGCCGCTCTCAAGAAGGAAATCGATGTGGGCACTTTGGAACAGGCGCTGCGTGAAGCACGCCCCAACGTCAAGGGCGAAGCTTAGACCGATGTATGGGTGAAGGAGGGTAGGCGTATGAAGGTCCAGGGATCAATGGAGCTGCCAAGGACGAGCTATGTTCAGCAGGCACCCCTCGCGCCAAGTCCCGAGCGGGGGCAGGCCGGCCGGGTTACGGCAGCGGAGGACAGCCTTCAAGAAGCTAAGTCCTGGGAAGAACAGACGGAATTAGAAGTCCAAGAAGCGGTGGAAGCTCTCAACGACGCGGTGGAGTATATCAACCGCGGCCTCAGGTTCACAATCCATGAGGACACGCAGCGGATGATGGTCAGGGTTGTCAATATTGAGACCAACGAAGTGATCAAAGAGATCCCTCCTGAGGAAGTTCTGGACACCGTGGCTCGCATCCGGGAAATGATCGGACTTCTCATCGATAAATGGGCTTAGGGGGTAGGGATTCGAAAGTGACGGCTCATGCATATCAGCTTTATAGACAAACTCAGGTGTCAACAGCCTCCCCAGGTGAGCTGCTGCTCATGCTGTTTGACGGGGCCATTCGTTTTGCCCGCCAAGCACAGGAGCACCTGCGCCAAGGGGATCTGGAAGCAGCCAACAGCAAACTGATCCGCGTTCAAGACATCGTCAGCGAACTCAACCTGTCGCTGGATCTCAGCGTGGGTGAAATCGCCGTGAATTTGCAGCAATTATACACATACATTTATGACCGTTTGGTGCAGGCTAACATCAGAAAAGACCCGGAGATAGTGGAAGAAGCGTTGGTGCTGCTCATGGAGCTGAGGGATACCTGGGAGCAGGTGGTGGCCCAAACTAGATGAGGGAAATCCGGGAGAGGATCAACGCGCTCACCACAGCATACACAGAGCAGCTGGCTCTGTATAAAGAAATCGGCGAGGTGGGCTCACAGGAAGGTGAGCTGATCAGCACAGGCCAGCTGGACCGCCTTCTGCAGGTGCTTAAGACCAAAGAGGGCCTGCTGAGGCGCGCCGGTGAATACGAGCGGGAGATCTCCCAGCGCCAGGAAGAGCTGGTGAAGCACTTCGGACTCGCTTCCTTTTCCCTGCCGCAATTGAGGCTGGCCGCCCCAGAATACTACCAGGATGATCTGGCGGCCTTAGAGGCGGTGCTCAGCGAGCTGGCTCCCGTCTTGGAGCAGTTGGAAAACCAGGAGCGCCAAAACGAGGCGCAGCTCAGCGCCTATCTCAAGCAGACCCAGGCGCAGCAGGCGGTGCAGCGCAAGCGAGCGGGGAGGGCCTACGGCAAGAAAAAAATGTGAAAGGGCTGGGTTTCTGACTCAGTCCATTTTTCTCTACCCGGAAGGATTTTACTTTCCCTAGGGGTAATATTATCACTAAAGTCGTCATTGAAGGAGTGAAGAGGGATGGCCAAGATCAGAGTCAGCATCTCCGGAAAGAACCTGGAAATTACTGAAGCTTTGCGCAGCTACGTGGATAAGAAGATCTCCAAGCTGGACAAATACCTAGATGACAATCGGACGGCTTCTGCAGAAGTGATGCTCAGAATTGAGCGGGGCATTCATATTGCCGAGGTTACCGTGAACCTCTCGGGCGTCCTGCTCAGGGGCGAGGGCAAGACGGGAGATATGTACACCTCCATTGACAGTGCGGTGGACCGGATTGAGCGCCAGTTCAACAAGTTCAAGAGCAGAATCTGGAAGAAGCACGGACCCAAGATAAGCGAAATGCAAGCACCTGCTGCACACGGTGAGGAGCTGGCCAGTCCCCGGATAGTGAGAACCAAACGGTTTGCCCTAAAGCCCATGGACGTGGAGGAAGCGGTCATGCAGATGGAGCTCTTGGGGCATGATTTTTTTGTCTTTAGGGATGCCGACAGCGGCGAAGTAAGTGTGGTTTACAGGCGGCGTGATGGCAACTATGGGCTCATTGAATCCGAGTTCTAAAACGAGCAAGCCTGTCAGTTTAGTGATCTTTGAAGGCGGCAGGGTCCAGGGCGTGCTGGAAAGCCAGATGCAGATGGTCAGGCAGGGTATGGTCTTAGATTTAGTGGAGCGGGCCCGGGAAGCAGGTTTTACCCACATCTTGGTGGTCACCTCCTACCCTGAACTGGCTCTGGGCCTGGAGGACGCGGCGGTCGAGGTCGTGCTCGATAAGGAGATCGAACGTCCCTTTCACTTTGGCCAGCGCCTGCGGGATGTGGTCGAAGGCTGCCAGCTGGAAAAGGTGTTGTACATGGGGGGAGCAGCAGCTCCCCTGATTTCTTCCGGGGAGCTCCAGTACATGCGGGAAATCTTGGAACAGAATGAAGAGGTCTTCCTGACCAACAACTATTACTCCGCGGACATCGTGGGCTTCACACCCGCGGCGGCGCTGGGGCGCCTCAACCTCCCTGCCATCGATAATGCTCTGCCCATGGTGTTGAGCAATGAAGGGGGCCTTAGGTATGTGCCTCTCCAGCGCACTTTGGGCTTGAACTTCGATGTGGACACGCCAACCGATGTACTGATCATGGCGGTGCATCCGGCCTTGGGGTCCCATACCCGGGCCGCTGTGGAGAACCTGGATTGGGACTTTTCCCGGGCCGAGGCCATCAAAGAGCTGCTGGGCAACCCCATGGGTGAGCTGGTCATTTACGGGCGGGTGGGCCCCAACCTCTTCCAGTATCTGGACGCGAACACCCGCTGCCGGCTGCGCCTCTATTCCGAGGAGCGGAGCATGAAGGCCTTGGGCCGGGACGCCCGGGGCGAAGTGAAGGCGCTGATGGGCCGGCTCGTGGAAGAGCTGGGTTTCGCCGCTTTTTTCAGATTTCTGGCCGAACTGGCCGGCGGTGCGGTCTTAGACACCAGGGTTCTCTTCGAACACTTTCATTGGGAGCTCAGCGCGGCCGACCGCTTTGCTTCGGATCTGGGAAGGTTAGAGCTGATCTCCCACGGGCCCCTGCGGGAGTTTACCCGTGCCGCTCTGGAAGCCCCCATTCCCGTCCTCCTTGGGGGGCATTCCCTGGTCGCGGGTGGGCTGTGGGCCATGATTGATGCGGGGTTGAAGGACCTCCCTGCCTAAAGTTGCAGGGGGCCGCGGGTCGTAGTAGAATAAACCTGGGGGGTAGAAACGTGCTGCAACGGCTGAAGAATTGGCTCGATCCCACCGAACGGGAGCTTAAGCGCCTGGGTTCGGTGGTTGATGCCATAAATGCTCTAGAACCGCAAATGCAGGCCCTCAGCGATGCGGAGCTGCAGGCCAAAACCCCGTACTTCCAGCAGAAACTGGCCAACGGGGCCAGCTTGGATGATCTGCTCGTGGAAGCCTTCGCCGTGGTGCGGGAAGCGGCCAGGCGGACCTTGGGCATGCGTCATTTCGATGTGCAGCTCCTGGGGGGCATTATCCTGCACCAGGGGCGGATTGCGGAGATGAAAACGGGTGAAGGCAAAACGCTGGTCGCTACTTTACCCGTTTACTTAAACGCGCTCACCGGCGAAGGCGTGCATGTGGTCACCGTCAACGATTACCTGGCCAAACGGGACGCGGAGTGGATGGGCGCCATTTACAAGTTCCTGGGGATGAGCGTGGGCGTGATCGTCCACGGACTCAGCTTCGAGGAGCGCAAGGAAGCCTACAACTGCCAGATCACCTACGGTACCAACAATGAGTTCGGCTTCGACTACCTGCGGGACAACATGGTGGTCTACCCGGACCACATCGTCCAGAGATCCCTCAACTACGCCATCGTGGACGAAGTGGACTCCATCCTCATCGACGAGGCCCGCACTCCCCTGATTATCTCCGGGGCAGCGGAGGATTCCGCCCAGCACTACGTGCGTTTTGCCCAGATCGCGCCCCAGCTGAAGCGGGATCGCGATTACGAGGTGGATGAGAAGGCTCGGACCATCTCCATTAAGGAAGAGGGCTTGGCCAAGGTGGAGCGCCTCTTAGGGATCGACGATCTCTTTGATGATGCCCACTTTGAACTCAACCACTACCTTAACCAGGCCCTCAAGGCTAAGGAGTTTTTCCAGCGGGATCGGGATTACGTGGTTAAAGACGGTGAAGTGATCATTGTTGACGAGTTTACCGGCCGCCTGATGCCTGGCCGGCGTTACTCCGACGGTTTGCACCAGAGCATCGAGGCCAAGGAAGGGGTGCCGGTGCTCAAGGAGAGCCAGACCCTGGCCTCCATCACCTACCAAAACTACTTCCGCATGTACCGGAAACTCGCGGGCATGACCGGTACTGCCAAGACCGAAGAAGCGGAGTTCAGGGAGATCTACGGCCTGGATGTGGTGGTCATACCCACCAACAAGCCCATGATCCGTGAGGATCTGCCTGATAAGGTGTTTAAGACCAAAGAGGCGAAAATCCGGGCGATCATCGCCGACATCGCGGAGCGCTATAAGAAAGGGCAGCCGGTTCTGGTGGGCACCATCAGCATCGAAGCTTCGGAGCAGCTCAGCGAGCGTTTGAAGCGGCTTGGCATTCCGCACCAGGTGCTCAACGCCAAGTACCATGAACTGGAAGCGGAGATCATCAAGCTCGCGGGCCAGCGGGGTGCCGTAACCATTGCCACCAACATGGCCGGCCGCGGCACAGACATCGTCCTGGGCGAGGGCGTGGTGGAGCTGGGCGGTCTGCACGTCATCGGCACGGAACGCCACGAGTCCAGGCGCATCGACAACCAGCTGCGGGGCCGCTCCGGCCGCCAGGGAGACCCGGGTTCGTCCCAGTTTTATGTCTCCATGGAAGATGACCTCATGCGCCTGTTCGGTTCGGATCGGATCATGGGGATCATGGACCGCCTGGGCTGGGAAGAGGATCAGCCCATTGACCATCCGCAGATCAGCAAGGCCATTGAAAACGCGCAAAAGCGCGTGGAGACCCGCCACTTCGAAATCCGCAAGCAGGTTTTGGAGTACGACGATGTCATGAACAAGCAGCGGGAAGTGATCTACGCGCAGCGGCGGGCAGTGCTCCTGGATGAGAACATCTCGGAGCAGATCAGTGCCATGCTGGGCGCGGTCTTTGAGCGCTTGGTGGAGCGCTATGCCGACGAGAAGCTGAACCGGGAAGACTGGGATTTGGAGGCCATCAGCCGGCAGTACGCCGAGCTGGTGGGTCAGCCCTGTCCCTTAAGCCCCCAGAAGCTGAGCGCCCTGGAGCCCAAGGCCATGGTAGAAGCCCTCTCCACCCGGGCCCGGGAGGCCTATGCCCGGAAGATGGCCAACTACGGTCCCGAACTGCAGCGCCACATTGAGAAGCTGGTCCTGCTGCAGATTACAGATCAGAAGTGGATGGCCCATCTGAGCAACATGGATGATCTGCGGGAGGGGATCGGGCTGAGGGCCTACGCCCAGCGGGATCCCCTGGTGGAATACCGCCTGGAAGCCTACCAGATGTTCCAGGAGATGGTCCACGCCATCCAGGAAGACTGCATCAGCATGCTCTTTAAGGTGCGTCTGGTCGGTGCGGAAAAGGCCCAGCCCAAAGACAGGCTGGCCAGCGCCCAGACCAACCGCGGAGAAGAAGTGGAACGCAAGCCCCGCCGCGTGGGGGAAAAGGTGGGCCGCAATGACCCCTGTCCCTGCGGGAGCGGGAAGAAATACAAGAAATGCTGTGGGAGGTAGATTATGCAGGAACTGTTGACAAGCTTAGGTAGAAGGATAGAAGAAATGCGGGGCTATCTTTGACATAGCAGGTAAGCAAGCCCGCCTGCAGGAGCTGGAGGCGTCCCTGCTGCAGCCGGGCTTTTGGGATAACCAGGAATTGGCGCAGAAGACCACTAGGGAAATCAGCGAGCTGAAGCGAATCATCAAGCGGTGGCAGGGCGTGCATGCCCTGTATGAAGATGTCGTGGTGCTGGTGGAACTGGTGGACGAAGGGGAAGATGAGGACCTTGCAGGCGAGCTCGAGGCGGGCCTTTCCCGTCTGCAGCGGGAAGTGGACCAGCTGGAGTTGGAGTCCCTGCTCAGCGGGGAATACGATGCCAGCAACGCCATTTTGACCATCCATCCCGGCGCCGGCGGCACCGAATCCCAGGATTGGGCCGCCATGCTCTGGCGGATGTATACCCGCTGGGCCGAAGATCGGGGTTACAGCGTGGAAATCCTGGACTACCAGGCCGGGGACGAGGCGGGCATCAAGGATGTTACCCTGCTCATTAGGGGCCTGTACGCCTACGGCTATTTGAAAAGCGAAAAGGGGGTCCACCGCCTGGTGCGCATTTCCCCCTTTGATTCCTCCGGCCGCCGCCACACCTCCTTTTCTTCCGTGGAGGTGCTGCCGGAGATCGAAGATGATCTGACTGTGGAGATTAACCCCGATGATCTGCGCATCGACACCTACCGCTCCAGTGGTGCCGGGGGTCAGCATGTGAACAAGACCGATTCCGCGGTGCGCATCACCCACCTGCCCACGGGCATCGTGGTGCAGTGCCAGTCCGAGCGCTCGCAGCACGCCAACCGGGAATCGGCCATGAAGATCCTCCGGGCCAGGCTCATGGAGCGGCAGCTGGCGGAGCAGAGGGCCAAGCTGGAAAGCATCAAAGGCGAGCAGCAGGAAATCGCCTGGGGCAGTCAGATCCGTTCCTATGTCTTCTGCCCCTACACCATGGTGAAGGATCACCGCACCAACGTGGAAGTGGGCAACGTGGAAGCGGTCATGGACGGTCATCTAGATCCGTTCATTGAGGCTTATTTGAAGATGAAGCGCTGAGCGAAGGCCTTTTTCGCAGAGGAGAAAAAGGCCTTTTTAAGGAGCGGAGTGTATGAAGCGTGCATGGGCGGTTGTCCCTTTGTTCATTGTCCTGGTTTTGCTCTTCCTGCCCAAACTGTTCCTTGTGCCCAGCGTGACCAGGGAGCTGGAGGCGGAGCTGGCGGCGGGCCTGCACACTGAGGCGCTGGAGCTTGAAATCAAGGCCCCCTGGGGCTGGGAGCTGCTTTTGGGGCGCATCCCCAGCCTAACCTTGGCTGCCAGGGATGCTTCCCTGGAAGGAGTGGCCGTCGCCCAGGTGGCTGTGGAGGGTGAGGAGATCCTCTTCCAGCCCTGGACCCTGTTCCGCCAGCGGGAACTGGTGATCACCCGCATTTCCAAGCTGACAGGTTCGCTTACGATCACTGAGGATGCCCTCAACGAGATGTTCTGGCGGGAAGTGGATCCCTCCCGCCGCCTGTGGCTGGAAGTTCTCCCGGAAGGCCTGGCGGTGGTGGGAACGGTGGGCCTGTGGAACATGGACTTGAGCATCCGCGTCCTCGGCGACGTGCTGGTGGAAAGCGGCTCGGTCCTGGGGTTCGAGGTGAAAGAGGTGGCCGTGCAGGAGGCCAGCCTTCCCCCGCAGCTCTTGGAGGTGCTCGCGGGCAGCTTTGGCTTCACGCTGGATCTGGGGGAGTTCCCCCTGCCTGTGGAAGTGCGGGCCGTGGAGCTTTTGGACCATGAGATCAAGATCCAAATCGGAGGACAGCAATGAAAAAGGTTTTGTGGATCATCATCCTGGTGGCGGCCCTGGCGGCCCTGGGCACCGCAGCCCAGCGCTGGCTGGTGGAATGGCCCAACCGCACCGTGGAACTCGTCTATGATCTTTACGGCCTCCAGCAGCTCAGTGCCGAGTCGGGGGTGCCCCTGGACCAGCTGTTCGCCGACCTGAAAGCGGCTGGCGTGGAAACCATTGCCGTCCAGCCGGAAAGCCTGGGCGAGCGCATGCTGGCCGGCGGAGAGGTACCGCCGGAGGTCTTGGGGGAGCTTCCCCAGGATCTGGTGGAGCTGGGGCCCTTTTTGACCCTGCCCCTGGCCTTTGACGCCCAGCAGTTCCAGCTGGTGCGGGACGCGGGTCTCAAAGCCTCCCCCAAGCTGAATACGGTTCCGTGGGAAGTGGAGCCCCTGTGGCGGGATGCCCAGCCGGAGCTTCTGATCCTCAGCGGGCAGGGCACCATGGACCTGGACGAGCTGCAGGGCTCAGAAGCGGTCTTGGCCTTAGTGGAATTCGCCGTGCCCCGTGTGGAAGCTGAGCCGGACCGGGTGGTGCGGCTGCACGGCATCAGCGCCCGGGAGATGCGGGTGCTCTCCGACGAGCGCATCCTCAATCGCTATGTGAGGGCCGTGCGGGAGAGAAATATCCGGGTGCTGTATGTGCGCCCCTTTATGGAAGAGGATGGAGGCTGGCAGCGTTCGCTCCAGCTCCTTGCGGCCCTGGGCCAGCGCCTCCAGGCCGCGGGGTTTGAACTGGGTACTGCCCAGCCCTTTGCCGCTTGGCGGCCGTCTCTGCTCTTGACGGCGCTGGCTGCGGCGGGAATCTGGGCCGGCGCTGTGCTCTACGGTCAACTCCTCCTGCCCGGTCTGAGGGGCTTGGTTTTGGGCGGCGGAGTCTTGGCTTACCTGGCCAGCTTGGTGCTGCTGTTCCGCGAGCCCCTCCTGGCCAAGCAGGGCTTAGCCCTGGTTGCTGCGGTTGTCTTTCCCTGCCTGGCCCTGGAGTGCCAGTGGGGGAAGGGGCATCTGGCCCGGGCCCACAGCGTGCTTATGGTTTCCCTCTTGGGCGCTTTATTCGTGGTGGGCACCTTGAGCGGGACGGAGTTTTTGGTGAAGATGGAGGAGTTCCGGGGCGTGAAGCTCATGCATGTGCTGCCCATCGCCCTGGTGGCTTTTACGGTGGTGCGTCCCGTGGGGGAGTTCCTGCGCCGGGAAGTCCCGGTGCGCTGGCTGGTGGCCGCGGGGTTCGTGGGCCTTTTGGGGATAGTCTATGTACTGCGCACCGGCAACTTCGGCCTGCCGGTGCTGGAAGTGGAGGTACGGGCCCGGGAAGCCCTGGAAAACCTGCTGCGGGTGAGGCCCCGTACCAAGGAGCTGTTTTTGGGCCATCCCGCCCTCTATCTGGCCCTGCGTGCCCCCGGTTCCCAGCGGTCATGGCTGCTGCCCCTGGCAGTGATCGGGCAGCTCTCCTTGGTCAACACCTTTACCCATACGCATACCTTCTTAGGTGTGAGCCTCTTGCGCACCCTGTACGGGTGGATCTTCGGCCTGCTTGTGGGCTGGCTGCTCTGGCGTCTCTACCACTGGGGGAAGGGGTGGCTGCGCCGTGATTCTGGTTTCGGGGTACTACGGGTTCGATAACCTGGGCGACGAGGCCATCCTGGCCGCGCTCTGCCAGGACCTGGCCGCCCTGGGCGTCAGCCGGCGGGAGATCGCGGTTCCTTCGGGAAACCCCGCCAAAACCGCGGCCCTGCACGGGGTGACCGCCCTGGGGCGTTTCGATCTCCCGGGGATCTGGCGGGCTTTGTCTTCTGCCCGCTGCCTGATCAGCGGAGGGGGTTCTCTGCTGCAGGATGTGACCAGCAGACGCAGCATCCCCTATTACCTCTCCCTGGTGGAGCTGGCCCTACTGCTCCGGGTGCCTGTGGTCATGTACGCCCAGGGTTTGGGGCCCATAGGCAGCGGCTTCTTCAGAGCCTGGACCGCCCGGGCCTATCGGCGGGCCGCGGCCTGCTCGGTGCGGGATGGGGAGAGTTTAGCGTTCTTAGCGGAACTGGGCGTCCCCCGGGAAAGGATCGTCCTGGCCGCGGATCCGGTGTTTGCCCGGGAGCCTGCAGCAAGCGGCGGTGGCACGGGAAAACTTCTGCTGAATCTGCGGCCCTACCCGGCCTGGGCCCAAGAACAGGAGCTCTGGGTGGAGATCCTAGGGCGCTGGCTGGGGGAAGGGTACAGGGTGGAGTTTGTGCCCCTGGGGCCGGGGGATGCAGAACTGGGGGCCCTTCTTCAGTCCAGGCTGCCTGGGCTCCAGCTGCGTGCCCAGGTGGAGCTCCAAGAGGTGGACGCCGTTTTCCAGGGGGCGCAGCTCTGCATTGCCATGCGCCTCCACGGGGTGATTTTCAGCGCCCTCAACGGCTGCCTGCCCCTGGGCATCAACTACGATCCCAAGGTGGCAGCCATCTGCGCCCAGCTGCGGGTGCCCCATGTGGAGGTGGGCGGTTTGCGGCAGCTGCCGGAGCTTGTGGATCTGGTGCTCGCGGAGTACGAGGAACGCCGCGCAGAATGCCGCCTGGCCTTAGGGGAGCTGCGCAGGCGGGCGGAGCACAACCGCAGACTTTTAGCCCAGGTTTTGAGGTGAGAATGTGGGCAGGAAGATGATCCTGGGGGTGGGCTTTGATCCCGTGTCCATGGGCCAAGCCCTCCACCGGTTGGAAGAGTTCATCCCTTCTGGTAAACCGCACCTGGTGGTCACCGCCAATCCGGAGATGGTGATGTTGGCACGGCGCGATCCCCTGCTCGCCGAGATCCTTCAGCGGGCGGATCTAGTGGTGGCGGATGGCATCGGTGTGGTTTGGGCCGGCGGCGTTTTGGGGCAGGAGGTGCCTGAACGCATACCCGGCATTGAGCTGGCCGAGGCCCTGCTGGCCAGGGCTGCCCAGCGGGGCTGGGGCGTCTTTCTCCTGGGCGCCCAGCCCGGGGTGGCGGAGCAGGCCGCGGCGGCCCTTACGGCCCGCTGGCCGGAACTGCGCATCGTTGGGACGCAGCACGGCTTCTTTCAGGGCCCAGAGGAAGAGGAGGTCCTGGCCAGCCTGAAGGAACTGCGCCCCCATATCCTCCTGGCTGCCCTGGGTGTGCCCCGTCAGGAAAAATGGCTCGCGGCCCACTTGGGCCAGCTGAAGATACCGGTGGCTGTGGGGGTGGGGGGCAGCTTCAATGTCTGGGCCGGAGTGGATCAAAGGGCCCCGGCCTGGCTGCGGAAGTTGAATTTGGAGTGGCTCTACCGCCTGGTGAAGCAGCCCTGGCGGATCAAGCGCATGGCGGTTTTACCCTTGTTTGTGCTGGCTGTCTGGCAGGAGCGACTAACAAAGGGGAGGTAGGGGAATGGCGCGCAGGATTGTGCTGGGCTATGGCGGAGTGCTGGTGGGGGTGGCCATTACCGCCCTGGGGGTCAGTTTCTTTTTGATTCCGGCCAAGATTGCCGCGGGAGGGGTGAGCGGCTTGGCCACGGTCATCTACCACCTGACCGGTTTCCCGGCGGGCGTGATCATGCTGCTTTTGAACCTGCCCCTCTTTATCTTGAGCTGGCGGGTGCTGGGCTCCATCTTCGGGGCGCGCACGCTGTTTGGCACCGTGGCCCTGTCATTGTTTGTGGACCTATTCAACCGCTGGGCAGCGCCCATTACCGAGGATCTGCTCCTGGCGGCCATCTACGGCGGGGTGCTTTCCGGTATTGGTCTGGGCATCGCCTTCCGCAGCGGCGGTTCCACCGGGGGTACGGATATGGCTGCGCAGCTCCTGGCCCGGTTCTTCCCCACCAGTGTGGGGCAGGCCCTCCTTCTGGTGGACGGCGCGGTGATCGTCCTGGCTGGCGCGGTGTTCGGTTTGGAGCTGGCCATGTACGCCCTGATTGCCGTGTTCATCAGCACCAAGGCCATTGACCTGGTGCAGGAGGGGCAGAGCTACGCCAAGGCCTGCCTGATCATCTCGGATCATCCCGAGCCCATTGGCCAGGCCATCATGGAGCAGCTGGAGCGGGGTGTCACCAGCCTGGAGGGGCAGGGCATGTACACCCGGCACGGGAAGGATGTCCTTTTGGTCATCGTTTCCAGGATGGAAATTGCTGCCATCAAGAGGATCGTCGCATCCTTGGACCCCAAAGCTTTTGTAATTATCCACGACGTGCACGAGGTGTTGGGAGAAGGGTTCAGGCGCCTGCCGGAAGCGGCTGAGCGGCCGTGAGCTGCCTTGCCAAGCCCGTTAGTATTTGATATGATATGATGAATCCGCGGAGCAAAGTCTAGCGGCAAAATCGGGGGAATATAGTTTGCATAGATTTAGAAAGCTGGTGGTAGAGTGAGCCGGAAAACAGCCCTCACCCTGATAACCATTGCTGTCCTGCTTTCCGTGACCCTCTTTTACGGGCCTCACCGGGCCAGTTCCCAGGTGGGGGTGCCGGAGGCAAGAACGGAAAGCCTCAGCACCGTTTTAGAAGTGATTGCTCTGGTGAAGACCAGGCATTATTTCCAGCCGGTGAGCACCTTTGACCTGTTTAAGGGTTACGTGGCTACGGGGACTATCAACGGCATGCTGCGCCATGCTCTGGATGATCCCTACACCCGGCATATGGATGCCTCGTCCTATGAAAACATGATGAACGTAACCACGGGGATATACGGCGGGATCGGTTTGTCCGTGGGCATTGTGGATGACCGGGTGACAGTTATTTCACCCATGAAGGGAACCCCTGGCGAGCGGGCCGGACTGCGGCGGGGGGACAAGATCGTGGCCATCGACGGCCGGGACACCACTTACATGACCCTGGACGAGGCGGTGAGCCTGATGCGGGGACCGGCCGACACCGAGGTGAACCTCACCATCCAGCGTGATGACGAGATCTTCCAGGTGCATATTGTACGGGAACTCATAAATGTAATATCTGTGCCTGAGTACTATATCATCGATGAGGAGTACGGCATCGGTTATATTCAGATCACCAACTTCTCCGAGCGCACCTATGACGAGCTGGTTGAGGCCCTGGCGGAACTGGATGCCCAGGGACAGAGGGCGCTCATCATCGACCTGCGTTTCAACCCCGGCGGCACGCTGGGTTCTGCCCTGCAGGTGGCCGATGAGTTTGTGGGAAATGCTCCCCTACTCTACTTAGAGGACAAAGACGGCCTGCGCCTGCCCTACATGGGCCGGCGGGAAGGCACCAGGGAGCCCATGCCCATGGTGGTCTTGATCAACGAAGCCAGTGCCAGCGCTTCGGAAATCGTGTCGGGCGCCCTACGGGATAACGGCCTGGCTGTATTGGTGGGCACCACCACCTTCGGCAAAGGATTGGTTCAGTCCCTCTATCCCCTCAGGGACGGCAGCGCCCTCAGCGTTACGGAGCAGGGCTACCTCACCTCAGGTGGGCATGACATCCACGGTGTGGGCATCGAGCCGGATATTGTGGTGGAGGTGACCTTGGAAGAGGAGCAGGCCATCTACGACGGCGAGGCGGAATACGATCCACAGCTGGAGAAGGGTCTGGAGGTCTTACGCTCACAGCTGTAGATGGACGCACCCCGGAAACTTCTCCGGGGTGTTCCTTTCCCGGCTGGAGTTCAGGAGGAGATTTAGATGAAGCAGATCTGGGACCTGGCGGTCATCACCTGGCAGACTTTTGCCCTCATGTTTAGCGACCTGCGCTACATCCTCATTTTGGTCTTGGTGTTCAGCATTGTCTACCGCCAGTACGCAAAAATCCGCGACTACGAACAGGGGTTCTTCGGGCTGAAGAGAATTGATCCCTTGCGGGAGACTGCAGCCGCGGCCATTTACGGTTTGGGCGGCGGTTTACTTGCCACAGTGCTCTTCATTGCCCTGGGGGTTTCCCTGAGCAACGCCGGGGCTGCCTATCTATGGCTGGCCGCGCTTTTGCTCATGCTCTTCCATCCCCGCTTCCTGTGCTTTGCCTACGCCGGCAGCGTGGTGAGTATCGCCCATCTGCTCACAGGCTATCCCCAGGTGCACATCCCCACCCTCATGGCGCTGGTGGCTATTTTGCACCTGGTGGAAGCGGCCCTTATCTTCGTGGACGGGCATCATGGGCCCTCGCCCATGTTCTTCAAGCACAAGAGCGGTAAGGTGGTGGGCGGGTTCGCCCTGCGCAAGTTCTGGCCTATGCCCACCATCGCCCTGGTGGGGCTGGCGGTGGCCGGCTCTGGTGTGGAGTGGCAGACTGTGGCCATGCCCGATTGGTGGCCTATCTTTCGGGCGGGTCTTGAGGCGCCGGAAGGTCATGTGCTCATGTACATGCTCTTTCCCCTGGTGGTGGCCTTGGGGTACAGCGATTTCGTCCAGACGGAGCTGCCCAAAACCAAGGCCAGGCGCAGTGCCGGCATGCTCTTCCTCTACAGCCTGGTGCTCCTGGGCTTGGCCCTGGCGGCCAATGCCTACCCGGCGCTGGCCATTCTCCCTGTGATCTTCGCTCCCCTCGGCCATGAGCTGGTGATTTTGTGGGGGCGCTGGCGGGAGCAGCGCCGCGAGCCAGTCTTCCACGGGGAAGAGGGCGTGATGGTGCTCTCCGTTTACCCCGGTTCGCCCGCGGAGCAGATGGGGCTCCAGGCGGGGGATGTGATCAAAAGCGTGAACGGAATTGCCGTGGAGAACCTGTCCCAGCTGGTGACCGAGATTTCACCCTGGGCAGTTGATCCCGTGTTTGTGGTGGAGAACCAGTTCCGCCAGCCCCGGCGGCGGGAAATCCTCTTTCGGGGGAAGGTGCCGCCCTTGGGGATCATTCCTGCACCCCATCCCCAGCAGGGGTCCTATGTGCGGCTGCGGGAGGGATTTTTCCAGAGCCTCTGGAAAAGGTGGAGAGCGAAGGGCAGGTGAGGCCGTGCAGCTGCAGCTGGATACCAAGAAAACATGCATCATGGCTCTTTTGGCCCTGTTTGCCTTCAGTTCCCTGGGGTTCGCCGTGTTCGGCCTGATCATGGGCCCGGACCACAGGATCGGCTTGGAACGACGGTCCGAAGTGGAAGTGGAGATCCGGCGGCCCCAGGTTCCCGACCTGGAGGAGTTTGTCCAGGTTTGGCACGGGGCCGGCTACGACCTTTTCAAACGGGAGCAGAACTGCCAGCTCCAGCCTGCGGGCCAGGCGGCCGAGCCTTGGGCCTGGATCCAGTGCCGGGAACAGTGGGTGCTGGTGCCCCGGGAGCCGGGGCTGGATCTGACTGGATTTCTGTTTCAGCTCTGCAGTGCCTTTTTGGAGGAGGGCTGGGCGCTGCAGCTGGAAGCCGCGGAGTATGGTTATACTTTGGGGTTCTGGAGCCATGTGCAGGGAAGTTCCCAGCGGGTTTTGGCCCTGGAGTGGCAGCTGGAAGAGCTCAATCCCCGCAACTACCGGGAGCATGCCGCCGGTTTGGTTCCGGTTCTGGGTGAATATTTCGATCCCCTGGGCTTTGCCCGGCGCACTCCCCAGGCTCCGGTTCTGGCCATCATCATCGATGATTGGGGGCATCATTCCCCAGCCGCGGAACCGCTCATCGCCTTTCCCCTGCCCCTCACGGTGGCGGTCCTACCCCAGCTGGACCTCACGGTGGACCTGGCCCTGGAGGCCCAAGCCGCGGGGCACGAGGTGATTCTGCACCAGCCCATGGAGGCTCTGGATACCAGCCTGCCCCTGGGGCCCGGGGGCATCTACCGGGAAATGGAACCCGGGGAGGTGGATGCGGTGCTCAGGGACAACCTGGCCCGCCTGCCCATGGCCGTGGGGGTGAGCAACCACATGGGTTCGCTGGTCACGGAAGACCCACAGGCCATGGAGAGCATACTAAGGACAGTGGGTGAACAGGGCCTGTTCTTTGTGGACAGCCGCACCAGCAGCCGCAGTGTGGTGGCGCAAACAGCTGGAGAACTTGGGGTTCCCTATGGGGTCAACGACCTGTTTATCGATAACGAAAACGATCCGGAGCAGATCAAAGGGCAGCTGCGGGCAGGGCTCAGCTTGGCCCAGCGGCGGGGTTACGCCGTGGTGATCGGCCATGTGCGCCCCGCCACCGCCCAGGCGCTGTGGGAGATGGTCCCTGAGCTGCTCAGTTCAGGGGTTGAGCTGGTGCCCATCTCCCGGGTGCTGTTCAGCTCCGGTGGATATAACGGGCTTGAGCTTCAGCAATAATCCGCTTGGCCTCGTCTTTATCCAGCCAGTCGCCTACCTTGGTCTTCTTTTTCTCCAGGTCTTTATACACCTGGAAGAAATGGGTGATCTCCTTGAGCAGGTGCGGCGGGACGTCGTCCAAGCCCTTCACCCAGTTCCACTGGGGATCGCTCACGGGCACGCAGAGGATCTTCTGATCCGGGCCCTTTTCGTCCCACATTTCAAAGGCCCCCACCGGCTCTACCCGGATCAGGCAGCCGGGGAAGGTGGCTTCGCCCACGATGACCAGGGCATCCAGGGCATCGCCGTCTTCAGCCAGCGTCTCGGGGATAAACCCGTAATCAGCCGGGTAGTGCACCGAGGAGAACAGCATGCGGTCCAGGTAGAAGCGCTTCTGTTCCTTGTCGTACTCATATTTGTTGCGGCTGCCTCTGGGAATTTCCACCATGACAACTAAGCTCATGGATCTGCCTCCTCTTTCGTTCGGTTCTTAGATATAATTAGCCGCGAAAAGCGGATTACCTACTTTATGGTGAGTAAAGGAGAAAACCATGGGAACTGCCTTTCAAGTAGTGGCTCCCTTTGAACCAGCGGGGGACCAGCCTAAAGCGATAGAACAGCTGGCCAGCGGGCTGCGCCGGGGTATGCAGCACCAGACGCTTCTGGGTGTGACCGGTTCCGGGAAGACCTATACCATGGCTAAGGTGATTGAGGCGGTGCAGAAGCCCACCATTGTCATCGCGCACAATAAAACGCTGGCGGCCCAGCTGTGCAGCGAGTTTAGGGAGTTCTTCCCCCACAACGCAGTCCACTACTTCGTGAGCTACTACGACTACTACCAGCCGGAGGCCTATGTGCCCACCAGCGACACCTATATCGAAAAAGATGCCTCCATCAACGAGGAAATTGACCGGCTGCGCCACGCCGCCACCAGCGCCCTTTTCGAGCGCCGGGATGTGGTGATCGTGGCCAGCGTGTCCTGCATTTACGGTTTAGGTTCCCCCGAGGACTATGTGGGCATGACATTTTCCTTGAAGAACGGGGAGTTCCGGGATCGGGACCACATTCTCCGCCGCCTGGTGGGGATTCAATATGAGCGCAATGATGTGGGCTTCCGCCGGGGCACCTTCCGGGTGCGGGGGGATGTGATCGAGATCATCCCCGTGGGCAGCGAGAATGTGATCCGCATCGAGATGTTCGGCGACGAGATCGAGCGGATCATGGAGCTGGATCCCATTACCGGGGAGCTGATCCAGGCCCATGCTGAGCTCACCATCTACCCGGCCTCCCACTTCATCACCCCGGAGGAAAAGCTCAAGCGGGCCATCCCGGTGATCGAGGCGGAGCTGGAAGAGCGCCTCAAGGAGCTGCGCAGCCAGGGTAAGCTCCTGGAAGCCCAGCGCCTGGAGCAGCGCACGCGCTTTGATCTGGAAATGCTGGCGGAGCTGGGTTACTGCAGCGGGATCGAAAACTACTCCGCTCCCTTAAGCGGGCGCCGGCCCGGGGAAACTCCAGCGACGCTTCTCGACTATTTCCCCAAAGACTACCTCATGATCATCGATGAATCCCATGTGACCATACCCCAGATCCGGGCTATGTACCACGGGGACCGCTCCCGCAAGGAGACCCTGGTGGAATACGGTTTCCGCCTGCCGTCCGCCCTGGACAACAGGCCCTTGACCTTTGAGGAGTTTGAGGCCCATATGAACCAGGTGATCTACGTGTCCGCCACCCCGGGACCCTATGAGCTCAAGCACTCCCAGCAGGTGGTGGAGCAGGTGATCCGCCCAACCGGGCTGGTTGATCCGGAGGTTGTGGTCAAGCCGGTGCAGGGCCAGATCGACGATCTCATCGACGAGATCGAGCAGGTGGTGAGCAGGGACGAACGGGTGCTGATTACCACCCTCACCAAGCGCATGGCGGAGGACCTCACCCAGTACCTTACGGAGGTGGGGCTGAAGGTGCGCTACCTCCACTCGGATATCGATACCCTGGAGCGCATTGAAATCCTCCGGGAGCTGCGCCAGGGGGTGTTCCACGTGCTGGTGGGGATCAACCTCCTGCGGGAGGGGCTGGATCTGCCGGAAGTATCCCTGGTGGCCATTTTAGATGCCGACCAGGAGGGCTTTTTGCGCTCGCCCACTTCCCTGATCCAGACCATCGGCCGGGCGGCCCGCAACGTGAACGGAAAGGTGATCATGTACGCGGACCGCATCACCGAGGCCATGCGCTATGCCATCGACGAGACCAACCGCCGCCGCCGTCTGCAGATGGAATACAACGAGCGCATGGGCATCACCCCCAGTACCATCCGCAAGGGCATTTCCGACATCGCTCAGCATCTCGCGGAAGAAAAGGTGGCGGAGGAGAAGCAGAAATACAAGGCGCGGCTCAAGGGCAGCCTGCAGGATGTCATCGCCCTCATCCAAGAGCTGGAAGAAGAGATGTACCGGGCGGCCCAGGAGCTCGATTTTGAACGAGCTGCCGAGCTGCGGGATGAAATCAAGGAGATCAGAACGGAAGTGGGGTTGTCAGTTTGACCGATAGGCTTGTCATCAAGGGTGCCCGCCAGCACAACTTGAAAAATATAGATGTGGAAATACCCCGGAACAAGCTGGTGGTGATCACCGGCTTGTCTGGATCCGGGAAGTCTTCCCTGGCCTTTGATACCATTTACGCGGAAGGGCAGAGGCGCTATGTGGAGTCCCTCTCTGCCTACGCCCGCCAGTTCCTGGGGCAGATGAACAAGCCCGACGTGGACTTTATCGAGGGCCTTTCCCCCGCAGTGTCCATTGACCAGAAGACCGCCAGCCGCAATCCCCGTTCCACCGTGGGGACGGTGACCGAGGTCTATGACTACCTGCGCCTGCTCTATGCGCGGATCGGCAGGCCCCACTGTCCCAGCTGCGGCCAGCCCATCACCCAGCAGACGGTGGAGCAGATCGTGGACCAGATCTTGGCCCTTCCCGAAGGGACCCGCATCCAGGTTTTGGCCCCGGTGGTGCGGGGACGCAAGGGCGAGCACAAGCGGGTGGTGGAGCAGATCGCCAAGGAAGGCTTCATCCGCATCCGGGTCGACGGTGAACTGCGGGAGGTCAGCGCTGAGCTGAACCTGGACAAGAACAAAAAGCACAGTATCGAGATCGTGGTGGACCGCATCGTGGTCCGCCCCGATGTGCAGGGCCGGATCAGCGACTCAGTGCAGACCGCCCTGAAGTTCGGCGAAGGCATCGTCTTTGTGGATGTGATCGGCGGGGAGGAGCTCATGTTCAGTGAGAAGTTTGCCTGCATCGACTGCGGCATTTCCATGGAGGAGCTCACCCCCCGTATGTTCTCGTTCAACAGCCCCTACGGGGCCTGCCCCAGCTGCGAAGGGCTCGGATCTAAACAGGAGATCGATCCGGAGTTGATCCTGGATCTGGACCTGTCCATCGCAGAAGGGGGGCTCATCCCCTGGCGCGCCACCAAAAGCCGCTGGCTGTGGGCCATTGTGGACCGGGTGTGCGAGCTGCACGGAATTGACCAGGAGGTTCCCCTCAAAAAGCTCAGCCAGGACCAGCTGAATGTGCTCCTCTACGGGCTCGGCGACGAGCTGATCACCTTCCCCTACACCAACATGGCGGGGCGGGAGAGGATCTACGAGGCTCCCTTTGAGGGTCTCATCCCCAGCCTCGAGCGGCGCTACCGGGAGGCATCCTCCGAGTGGGTAAAGCAGGATGTGGAGCAGTACATGAGCGTGAGCACCTGCACCGCCTGCGGCGGCAAGCGGCTGCGCCCCGAGGTTCTAGGGGTGACTGTGGGCGGGAAGAACATCATCGAGGTGACGGAGCTGACCATCTCCGAAGCGCTGGAGTTCTTGACCGAGGTGCGCCTCACAGAGAGGGAGCAGCTCATCGCCAGGCAGGTGCTGAAGGAGATCAAAGAGCGCCTTAGTTTCCTGGTGAACGTGGGCCTGGATTACCTGACCCTAAGCCGCGCTTCGGCCACCCTCTCCGGCGGTGAATCCCAGCGCATCCGCCTGGCCACGCAGATCGGCTCCGGCCTCACGGGCGTGCTCTATGTTTTGGATGAGCCCAGCATCGGGCTGCATCAGCGGGATAATCAGCGGCTGTTGGATGCCCTCAGGGAGCTGCGGGATCTGGGCAACACCCTCATTGTGGTGGAACACGACCGGGAGACCATGGAGGCTGCGGACTGGATCATCGACATGGGCCCAGGCGCGGGCACCCATGGCGGGGAAGTGGTCGCGGCCGGCACCTGGGAGCAGATCTGCGCTGAACCCCGCTCTATCACAGGTCAGTATCTCAAGGGAGAGCGGCGCATCCCCCTGCCTAGAAAGCGCCGCCGGCCCAACGGCAAGTTCATCACCATCCGCGGCGCCCGGGAGCACAACCTGAAGAACATCGATGTGCAGATACCCCTGGGCCTGTTTGTGGCCGTGACCGGGGTTTCCGGTTCGGGCAAGAGCACTTTGGTCAACGAAATCCTCTACAAGCGGCTCAGCCAGGAGCTGCACAGATCCAAGGCCAAACCCGGCGCCCACGAGGCCATTGAGGGCCTGGAGTTCATCGACAAGGTGATCGAGATCGACCAGTCGCCCATCGGCCGCACGCCCCGTTCCAACCCGGCAACCTACACGGGGGCCTTTGACGGCATCCGGGAGCTTTTTGCCATGACCGCGGAGGCCAAAATCCGGGGGTACAAGCCCGGCCGGTTCAGCTTCAACGTGAAGGGCGGGCGCTGCGAGGCCTGCAAGGGGGACGGCATCCTGAAGATCGAGATGCATTTCCTGCCCGATGTCTATGTGCCCTGCGAAGTGTGCAAGGGCAAGCGCTACGGCCGGGAGACGCTGGAAGTGAAGTACAAGGGGAAATCCATCGCCGACGTTTTGGACATGCAGGTGGAAGAGGCGGTGGAGTTCTTCAAGAACGTGCCCAAGATCCACCGGCGCCTGCAGACCCTCTACGATGTGGGCCTGGGCTACATCAAGCTCGGCCAGCCCGCGACCACCCTCTCCGGGGGCGAAGCCCAGCGGGTGAAGCTGGCCACAGAACTCTCCCGGCGCAGCAACGGCCGGACCGTGTACCTGCTGGACGAACCCACCACCGGGCTGCACTTCGAGGATATCCGCAAGCTCCTGGCGGTGCTGCAGCGGCTGGTGGATGCGGGGGATACGGTGGTGGTCATCGAGCACAACCTCGATGTGATCAAGACGGCGGATTATATCATCGACCTGGGTCCCGAAGGAGGGCAGCGGGGCGGCACCGTTGTCGCCCAGGGCACCCCCGAGGAAGTGGCGCAGGTGGAGGGATCTTATACAGGGCAGTTTCTGCGCAGGATCTTAGCTGAGGAAAGCTGAAAGGGGGCATTCCCATGGATCTCCAGGAGAAGCTCAGTATGCTGCCCACCGCGCCCGGCGTCTACCTCATGAAGAATGAGGCCGGGGAAGTGATCTATGTGGGCAAGGCGGTGAGCCTGCGCAGCCGCGTGCGCTCCTATTTCCAGAAATCCGCCGCCCATCCCCTGAAGGTCCAGGTGATGGTGGAGCACATCCACGATTTTGAATACATCGTGACCGACTCGGAAGTGGAAGCCCTCATTTTGGAAAACCACCTGATCAAGGAATACGCACCCCGCTATAACGTGCGTTTGAAGGACGACAAGACCTATCCTTACATCAAGGTGACAGTGCAGGAGGACTTTCCCCGGGTGCTCATGGTGCGCAGGCGCCTGGATGACGGTGCCCGCTATTTCGGCCCCTACACCGATGTGTCGGCGGTGAAAAAGACCCTGTCTTTTCTGCGCACCTTGTTCCCCGTGCGCACCTGCAGCAAGAAGATTGTGGAGGGCCAGCAGGATCGGCCCTGTTTGAACTACCACATCGGCCGCTGCCTCGGGCCCTGTGCAGGTCTGGTGAGCGGGGAAAAGTACCGGGAGATGATCGAGGAAGTGATCATGTTCCTGGAGGGGCGCATCGACCGGCTCCTTCCCGAGCTCACGGAGAAGATGCAGCAGGCCGCAGCCAAGCTGGAGTTTGAAAAGGCGGCCCGCTTCCGCAACCAGATCCGGGGGCTGCAGGCCCTGGCGGAGCGCCAGAAGATGGTGGCCCAGCACCACGAGGATCAGGACTATGTGGGCTATGCCCGCTGGGGGGAGCTCGCCTGCGTGCAGGTGTTCTTCGTGCGCGGCGGCAAATTGGTGGGCCGGGATCACTTCCTGCTCGACTGCTCCAGTGAAGAGGATGCCCAAGAGATCCTCCGCTCGTTCCTGCAGCAGTACTACCAGGAGGCGTCCTTCATTCCCCGGGAAGTGCTCATCCCCGTGGAACTGCAGGAGCCTGCGGTACTGGAGAGCTGGTTGGGCCGCCTGCGGGGCGGCCGGGTGTACCTGCGCACCCCCAGGCGGGGGGCCAAGCGGCAGCTGCTGGATTTGGTCATGAAAAATGCCCAGCTGGTGCTGGATGAGACGAAAAGCCGCCAGTCTGTCAAAGAAAAGGCGGTGGAAAGGGCCCTGCAGGAGCTCCAGGAAGTGGCGGACCTGCCTGAACCCCCTGAGCGGATCGAGGCCTTTGACATCTCCAACCTCCAGGGGACAAACATCGTCGCCTCTTTGGTGGTTTGGGAAAATGGTGACTTCAAGAGTTCCGATTATCGCCGCTTTAGAATCCGCGGCGTGGCCGGGGCCCCCGATGACTACGCCTCCATGCGGGAGGCGGTGGGCCGCAGGTTCCGCAGGGGTCTGCAGGAGAAGGAGGAAGCAGGGGGAGAGGGCAAGTTCTCGCTCTTCCCTGACCTGGTGCTCATCGACGGGGGCAAGGGCCAGCTCAGCGCTGCCCTGGAGGTCCGGGATGAGCTGGGTTTGATCATGCCCTTCATCGCCCTGGCGGAAAAGCGGGAAGAGATTTACCTGGAGGGCAGGTCAGAGCCGGTGGTACTGCCCCTGGATTCTCCTGGGCTGCTCCTGCTCAGGAGGATCCGGGATGAAGCCCACCGCTTTGCCCTCACCTACCACCGCAACCTCCGGGGCAGGGCCACCCGCAGTTCGATCCTTGATGAGATCCCCGGGATTGGCCCCAAGCGCAAGAAGGATCTGCTCCGGCACTTTGGCACGGTGAAACGGATCCGGGAAGCCAGCCTGGAAGAACTACAGCAGGTGCCAGGTATCAGTGCCAAGCTGGCCGCGGAAATCTACCAGTACATGCACAAGGGGGCGTTGCAGAACTACTCGATTGAGTAGGAGCAACGCTCCTTTTTGTGTCTCTTGGCCTGAAAATGCGCCCAGAGTTGGACAGATCTTGAGATGGCAGACACATACGAGTGTTTTTGGGCGCGC
>Ga0209720_1000481_pt1 | contig 42206 bp, 50 predicted proteins | sample AD_JPNMR3_MetaG_FD_184426 | JGI IMG/M metagenome (GOLD analysis project Ga0209720, IMG submission 184426) | Active sludge microbial communities of municipal wastewater-treating anaerobic digesters from Japan - AD_JPNMR3_MetaG (SPAdes) (version 2) | ecosystem: Engineered > Bioreactor > Anaerobic... | reverse complement strand
AATAAGACGTACCTTTGCTAGAATTCCAATAAGAATATTTTAGCATCAGGGTATCAAATTTAAAAATTAAAAATAAGGCTTGTAAACAATGGCGGATTGTTGCTTACAAAACTTATTATACGAGGAGTGGTTAAGATGAAAAAGATACTTATAACAACAGTTATTGCGGGGATGTTACTCACCACAGTATCAGTTGGAGTTTTAGCAAAAGGAGGGAGGCCGCCAAAGCCTAGGGGTGCATACCATCAGGTTAGTAACTCCAGATATGGTTTGGGAGGATTAAATCTCACCTTTGAACAACAAAAACAGATTTTAGCCATTCGTAAAGAATTTCAACGTGATTTTATTAATATCCGCTTTGCCTTACAACAAAAACACTTAGAATTACGGGCACTATATGGTTTAAAAAATGTAGATAAAAAGAAAGTTGCTGCTGAGAAAGAAACGATTAAGTCTTTAAGAGAGCAATTAGCCCAGAAGATGAAAGCAATGGACGAACAGATCAAAACCGTACTTACTCCTGAACAATTACAACGTTTTAATGAACCTAAACTTGTTAAAGGTAAATATAATGCTTCCCGCGCTTACCGTTTTAGAAGAGGCAAAAAATTTAGCGTTCGTCCCCAAATGGCTCCTGGTGTCAATGGTTTCTTTGCTAAGGATTTAAATTTGACAATTGAACAACAACAAAAATTAATAGCGATCCAACAACAATTTCAGCTCGATACACTTGACCTGCGTTTTGCAATTCAGTTAAAGAATATTGAACTCCGGGAACTATGGTCAGCCAAGCCGCTTGATCAGGAGGCGATTGAGACCAAGACCAAGGAAATAGCAGGTTTAAGGGTTCAATTTGTTAATAAAGGACAGGCAATGAAAGAAGCGATGAAATCAGTATTGACCGCTGAACAACAGAAGCAACTTGATGTGCGAATGAAACATCGGAATGGGGATAAATTTAGAGTTAGAAAATGAAGCTGGAGGGTTGTTGCAGAAGGATTTGAAGTTCTTTGCAACAACCTTCTTTTGTTTTTTATGTAAAGGAAATGGCGGTAATCTGCCGAATAATATAACAATCACCAAAGCTGTATGGCAATTTAAGAACAAAGGGCGGATGATTGTTTATGGCATATAATAAAGGGAAAGCAGTATTCTTCATCATTTCTTTATTGTTGGTTAGTATAATCAGTAGCAGTAATATTGTATTGGCAACCGATGTTTACTATGTACAAGCAGGTGATTCACTTTATGGAATTGCCAGACGTTTTAACACCAGTCCGGTTGTACTGCAAAGAATCAATGGTTTGGAGTCTGATTTAATCTATCCGGGACAAGCCTTAAAAATTTTAAAGCGGCCGGAGATCATTCATCAGGTTCAATCTGGTGAAACTCTTTACCAAATTGCTAAACAATATCAGACTACAGTTGCAGTATTAAAGGAGATTAATCTTTTGGCTGATGAAAGAATTTATCCAGGTCAAAACCTGATAATTGTCAGTGATTCAGTGATAAATAAACCGCCGATCAGGCCCAATACATATACCATTCAGGAAGGTGATAATCTATATCAAATTGCCAAACGGTTTCAAATACCCCTTGAATTGCTTTGTTTAGTGAATAACATCGATCAAACAGCCATAATTAAGCCTGGCCAAATTATGCGCATACCTGTAGACGGTGCTATTCAAAACAATATCTATCAAAAGATTAAAGTTAACGAATCAGAGCTTGAATTATTGGCCAGACTGGTAACTGCAGAAGCGAAAGGAGAACCTCTTGAAGGGCAAGTTGCAGTAGCTGCCACAGTGCTTAACCGAGTGCTTGATGCGCGTTATCCGAACTCAGTCTATGACGTCATTTATCATGTATATAAAGGACGGTATCAATTTAGCCCGATTTCGGATGGGCGTATCAATGAACCAGCAACTCAAAGCGCTTATGAAGCCGTCCAGTTAGCGTTGAGTGGTTGGGATCCCAGTAATGGAGCGCGTGGTTTCTTTAACCCGGATAAAAGTTTGGATGCTTGGGTAAGAGCCCAAACGGTTACGGCAACCATCGGGAATCATGTGTTTATAACTTTCTAGCCAGTAATATTTTGATATTTTCAGGACTGCTTGATAGACCAGCTGTTATAGTTTGGTCTATTTTTTTGTTTTGTTTAGAAAATTGATTTGAAATACTTTAACTTAATCATAGCTACTCATTGGTACTCATATATTAGGAGAAGAGATAAAGTTGAGGAGAGAGGGAGAGGGAAATGGCAGCGACAAATTTTTTTTTGGCAGGAGAGAGTGTTAAAAAATTTAATATAAAAGTTGATAGTCCGGGTTTAATTATGGGTAATTTAAATTGGTTTGATAATACTCCAATCAGTATGGCTATCTTTGCTCCTGGTCAAATGGAACCTTTATTCGAGAAAAATGGAATTAAATCATTGGATTTCTCACAAGTTGTAACGAAAGAGTCGTTATTGTTGGGTAACACATGGTCGTTGGTTTTTTGTAATTTGACGGATTCATTGGTGGAATTAACGTTAACGATTCAATCTCCGGTTAATGCAAGATGTATTCCGGTTGATGATGATTATGATCTTTGATAAATTTAAAATTTATTACTTTAATAAACCGATTATTATTTAAATTTTAAAAGGGAAAACGCAATCATTATCGAAATCATAGATATTTAATATCTTAATAAAAGGAGTAAATATCTTGATTCAGGTAAATGAAGAAACTAAAAAAGAAAAGATGGAACGCGCAATGGGAGTAATGTTGGAAGCGATCAAAGATTTGAAACCTGGGGATAATATTGCGATCAATTGTCCGATCTGTAATGGCGAGCTGATTATTTACAAACCATTCAAGAAGAAGATTGCTGCCAAATGTAAAACTGACAGTTGTATCAGAGTTGTTAATTGATCATTTGATAACTGAATGTCTTAAAACAAAGGCTGTTTTAAGCTTTTAATAGTTGTAAAAATAAAACCACCTGTTTGAAAGGTGGTTTTGATTTTGGCAAGATTATTCTATTCGATTATTTTCCAACCAGTGTCAGTTAATTGAACACTCACTTTAGTACCAAGTTCATATTGTTGCCAAAGCTCGTATGTAGTAGGGATTTTGATAATCTCTCCCTCGGAATTACGCACCAGAATGCGATATTCTTCCTTAACATCAGAACGTTCATATGTTTCATCCATTGTCGGCCAGTAAGAATTTTTATCCTGTCCGCTTATGCTAAAAGATTCAACATTTACCCATTCTTTAATTCGGTAGACGTATTTTGTCTTGCGAACAGGAGTTGTTTTGTAGATGGGTACTTTTTTATATTCAGTTGTAGTTGAATATGCCGGTTTAGTTTCATAAATATCCTGGTATTGTCCGTTCGGTAAACGTTTTTTTCCTTTATATGTCTTTATTGTTCCAATTTTAGTACGTTTTGTAACAGGTCTGGTATCATATCTGATTAAGGTTTTTTCCTGAGTGACAACTTCGGTACTACTGATTAACTCGGCATCGGACGGTAAACTGTAACCTTGTTGTTCAGTTATTTTATAATAACCGATATTGCCGGATCTTGACCATTCATAGCCAATAATAGGGAGTTTGGATTCAATCACCTTTTGAACATTTTGGTTTATCATAGCTTGTATTTGAATATTATTTTTATTATTAAACATATTTACTGTAAAAAAAGTGATCAAAATACAACATATTGCAGTTAATGCAATAGTTGCATATAGAATTGTAGTTTGTTTAACCGGAGGACGAACGTTTTTTCTGTTTGTTTTGGGAAGCGCAATATTTTTGTTAAAGGGCTCTTCAATCTCCGATAATTGAATCTGACCAGTATTATCATTGACATTGGTCGGATTGTTGATTGGTGTCTGTTTTTTGTTTCCATTAAAAAATAGCTCTTCAACTGCAGTATTATTATCTAATGTAGACTTTACAACTTCAATGTTGGTCGAATTAAGATCGAACGACGGAGCAGTATCGGATTTGGGTGTTGCTACCGGAGTTGGGGTCAAATCTTCAACTTTAGCAGTAATATTATCTTTAATATTATCTGTAATATTATCCAAAGCAGGTTTTACAACCTCGTTGATAGTCGAATTAAGATCGAACGACGGAGCAGTATCGGATTTGGGTACTGCTACCGGATTGGGAATAGAATCCTCAGCTTTGGGTTCTGAAGTGGAAGCAACCAATTCTTTTGTCTCATTAAGCTTTTTGATGATATCTTCAACAAAGTTATTATTTTCATTGTTATTGTTATTTATAGCAGGCTTTTCAACTCCAATGGCAGTTGTTTCAAACTCAAACATTGGAGCAGTATCGGATTTAGGCACTGCTTCGGGAACAGTTGTTTTTGGTTTTACCGGTTCGGAGGTAATATCAGAACCATTACTAATATTTAAAATATTATCTAAATTTACACCCAGTGAACTAGTTTCTAGTGTTGTCTCCTCAATGCTTTGTGGTTTTACATTAAGTGCACGTGGCATACCGCAAGCGTCACAAAAAATATTACGCCATTGATTTCCAGAATGATTGCAGAATGAACAGGTCCAAATCTGACCTAGCATCAATATACTCCTCCCCTGGGTTAAATAGAAAAAAACGGTAGTAGACTTAATAATATTCTACACTTGGATGAATTTTTCCTGCTGTAACTATGATTTGTTCGTTTTTTTATTTTTTCGTTGTAAAGCCGACTCAAATAAATCGCGTTCTTCTTGAGTCTCTAATCGTAATTGAGGCACTGGCGAAGGCTTACCGTTTCCATCCAGAGCTACAAAAGTGAAGAATGCCTGGTTAGTATGGATAACAGCTCCGGATTTAGGATTTTCGGCATAAGCATTGACCATCACTTCCATCGAAGTATTACCAACCCAAGTTAATTTGGCTTTTAAAGTTACTATTTCTCCCATTCGAACCGGATGCCTGAAGTCAACACTATCAATCGCAACCGTTGCGACAACCTTATTTGAGTGTCTGGTGGCTGCCATTGCTCCGGCAATATCCATCCAATGCATCATACGACCGCCAAGCAGGTTTCCAAGTAAGTTGGTATCATTTGGAAGTACCAGTTCAGTCATCTCTACGGCGGATTGAGAAGGTGTTTTGAATATTTTTGAATTTGTCTGTTCCATGATTTGCCCCATTATTTATTTCAATACTTGTAATAAAAATCAAATTAAATATAATTAATTTATAATACTATTATATAATCTTATGGAAAATTGGTCCAACATTATTATTACAATATTTACATAATATGGAAAATTGGAATAATAATAATTGGTAAAAGGGATGAAAGATGAATATTCAGATATTTGGAACGAAGAAATGTCAAGATACCAGAAAAGCGGAACGTTTTTTTAAAGAACGGGGAATTAAGTATCAGTTTGTTAATTTAGCGGAGAAAGGATTAAGCAAAGGAGAACTGAATAGCGTTAAGGCAGCTGTTGGTCTGGATTCATTGATTGATAAGGAAGGGAAACTCTATCAACAAAGTAATCTCCGTTATCTGATTCATAATGTTGAAACGGAATTGCTGAATAATCCATTATTGTTTAAAACCCCAATTGTCCGTAATGGCCCAAAGGCAACAGTAGGTTATCAACCGGAGATTTGGAAAGAGTGGGTTAAGTTACAAAATTAAAAAATTGGTTATGAGAAAGAAGAGAAAAAGCGGTAAGAGTATTGAAGTTGATCAATTTTATGATTGGTTGGACAATGAAGATGAAGCGGATATTATTTCATTAACTTTTACCACAAATGATAAAAGAATTTCAAATGCATATGGTTTGATATTGGAAGCAGTGTCGTATACTGCTGCAGTGGTAAATGAAAAGATTAATAGTGGTGGATTACCGCAGTTTTTTGAGCTGGTTGATGATCAATTTTTGGAGAAGCATATTAAGTACGTTTTGGATAATAATATTGTCGCGAATTGATAAAAATGAGATATTAAAAGAAGTCCAAATGAAGGCAGAAGCGAAATGAAGCAGGAAGAATTAGCTACAATCAATCACTTGGTTGGTTCAGTCTCTGAAGAGCAGCTAAGATATGTTGACTGTTATGTTGGTTGCGATCTGGGAGTTTTTATGCCAGTGGCAGGACCTTGTTTTTTAGCAATCACTCCTAAACATACGCATCCAACGTACATGTTTGTTTTGATGTTTGATGATGAAAACAAGTTTATCATCGACGGCCAGGTTGTGTCATCTCAATCAGGAAAACTGTTTGCTTTAGCTCCGGGTATTCCGCATCATGAAGTATTTTCCGGAAGTGCTCCCCGCTATATTGCAATTATGATCAATGCAGAATTTTTTGAATTGCATTTAGCTAAATATGCGAACTACAGTTTTCAGCATTCATCATTAAATGGTATTTATACGCCATCACCCAATTTACTGACTCTGTTACAACGATTTATGGAGGAATCAGGGACATGTTTGCCAGGGTTTGAAGATATTATTAACGCTTTGAGTGTCGAGATTTGTCATGACTTGATCCGGAGTATTGTTAAGCTGCCGGTTAAAACCGATCCAATCACGAATCGTTTAGAAATCAGTAAAGCAATTACTTATATTCATACCAACCTGAATGAAAAAATTACGGTTGCCCAGATTGCCCGGATGGTTAATATGTCAACCTCACATTTTACCCGTTTGTTTAAGATGGAAACCGGGGAGACTCCGTTAACCTATTTACGAAAGGTACGGTTGGAACGAGTAAAAAAATTACTTACTACCAGCAATAAATCAATCACAGAAATAGCTTTGGAGAGTGGTTTTAACAGTTCTGCCTATCTGACAACAGCCTTTTTGAAGCAGTATCATCTAACACCGTCAGCATACCAGAAGAAATTTCGAAAAGCAGAAAAGTATAAAAACAGAGTTAAAAACTGAAAGTCAAATTATGATCCAGCCATTATAATCTCCTTTAATATTCAATTTTGTGAAGGGGGATTATGATGGCTTTATTAATTGTTAATCAGGAACTTTGCACCAAATGTGGGACCTGTTCGGAATCATGTGCTGTCGGAGTTATTGGGATGGCTTCTGAAGGACCGCAAATGCTGGTTCCGGAAGCGTGTAATGCCTGTGGACATTGTGTCGCGGTTTGTCCCAACGCGGCTTTGGATCATGAGAAAGCGCCGTTAAAAAACCAGAAGCCTTTACCGCGGTTTCCGGTGCTTGATCCGGAGACAGCGGCTGATTTTATCCGTTCACGCCGTTCAATCCGAAACTACGAAGATGTGGCAGTGCCAAGGGAATTAATCCGACAGTTGCTGGAGATTGCCAGATTTGCTCCATCAGGCTATAATTCACAGGGTTTATCATATCTGGCAATTGATAATAAGGATTTACTGCGAAAGATTGCCGCAGTTACGATTGATTGGCTGGATGAGCTGGTTAAAACCGGACTGCCATGGGCCCAAAGGTTTGCGGGATTAGTTGAAGTATACCGCAATACGGGTAAAGATGTGATTTTACGTGATGCCCCTTGTTTAATCGTTGCCACGGCACCGGCAGATTTTGTGATGGGGCAGGACAGTGCCCGTTTTGCGCTCGAATATGTTGAACTGTATGCAACCAGTTTTAGTTTGGGAACCTGTTGGGCCGGTTTTGTCCAGATGTGTGCCGGGGCAAACTACCAACCATTGCTGGAACTGCTTAAACTTACTGAAGGAATTGCAGTATTGGGAACAATGATCGTCGGTTATCCCAAGCATATTTGCAAACGTTTGGTTGACCGTAATCCGCTTGAGTTAAGGTGGGTGGATTAAAATCAATTTGAAAATGAATCTCTGTCAATTAAGCTAAGGCTTTCGATGTCAACCGCATTTTTTACATCCCCGTAAAAGATGCGGTGACGCTCCATTCAGAAGTTACAGTACTACAAACTGAATCTTACGTATTTAACTTGCCAACTTAAATATATTAAATATATTAAATTCAATAATGCACCCTCACTAACCAGAATTTGATCCCCTTATTACCATAGCCTAAATCCCAAGGAACCCGGTAGCGGTCGGCGTTGTGACTGTTGGTTAGGGCAAAACCTTTGGAGTCGACCCCGGTTACTACGGAGATGTGGGTTACTTTACCTTTCTTTTCGTAAGCAATATAGTCGCCGGGGAGTAATTTGAAGGATGCTTTTAAAACCTGGCTGTAGGTCCCGTAAGCTAGCTTTGAAGCGCGGCCACTGTTTAACATATATTGATTGAAAGCACCGGCGTTTACCCAAGCTTTACTGGCGCCTTTTCCGTAATTCCAGCCTTTTGTCTTGCGAAAACCGCCTCCCTCATGCAAGACTTGGGAAGCAAAATTAGCACAGTCACCACCATAATAATTATAATTCTTATACTTGGGATTATAGTGAAAACCGATTTCATCATTTGCGGCAGCCCCGCAGTAGCGATCGGCATAAGCAACAGCCTTGATTCGGCGTGGGTTTAGATTTGACAGATCGGGTGGGTTTTGGGCCAGGATAAAATCCCGTTCAGCAATTATTTTTTCCTGATTTAATTCCAGTGCATCTGCAAAAGGATCAGTAAACCACTCACGCCTGATTAACCATTGTTGCTCTTTCTTAATTAAATCCAGTGAATGGTATGAGCCAATACGCATTAGATTGAATTTTTTTCGGGAGTTGGCTTGATCATCGTTATAGCTATATTGATATTCGGTGGAGGAAAGAAGAGTAATTCTTAATCCATTGTTACTACGTGGCCGGATGTGACGAATTTTAACGATGGATTTAATCCGGCAAATCTCCGCACCTTGTTTTTCGCCCCACATCTTGAGATACTGCAATTTTTTGGCCTGGTGTTCATAGGTCCAGACTCCATATTTAGTATTCCTGTCGTATAGAGATTTCAAGCGTTCAAGATTTTGATTTAAGATTGCCTGATTGCGCTGGGAAAAGATCTCCTCAACCAATAGTTGGACTTCTGCTTCGCTAGGTTCAATTATGTCAGAAGTACAGTGGAGCAATTTGAAGTAGATGAAATTAGAAATACCAAAGATTGCTAAGGCGAGCATTATTCCTAATGTTAACATCAACTGGTGACGTCTGATCATTAGCAGCATCGGACTACTCCTTGAAGGGTTTTTCTACAAAATTTTATGACTGGCAAAGTGATAAAAGAATTACGTTGATTGTTAATTTATCTTTATCAATCATGATTAAACTTGATTAGTCATGATTGTTCGTGGAATAATTTACAGGTTATGGGTATAAAAAATTTTTTCGGTTAAATCCTATTTCTATAATGAATTTGACTTAAAAATAGGAGCAGGTTAATTGACGATTAAATTTTCAACCACCAAGGAGTTTAGCGCATTTTTAAGCAAGGAATTTAACAATTCTTGCGATCTTAAATTTGAGACCTTATTGAATGATATATTAGTAATTGTCTATCTGGAAACGGTGGTTAACAATCAACAGGTTGAAGCAGAAATCATCGGTAAACTAAAAACATTAGGTACTGAGCGGAACTTTGAACGGCGCGCTCATGCTTTAACCTGGGATTTGGTTAATTCACTGATACCGCTGAAGGAGAAATCAGCGCTGACCGAGGTAGATGAATTAATCACTGAGTTGGTGAATGGTAAAGCAATAATCTTTATTGCCGGTAACCCTACTGTTTATTCGTTTAATACCCGCGGAGTTGTCCAACGTCAATTGAAGGAACCGGCAATTGAACGGACCGTCCGGGGCCCGCAAGTATCATTTAATGAAACGATTAGGGACAATCTTGCTCTGATCCGGCAAGGGATCAAATCTGCGGATCTGGTTTTGCAGAATACAGTTGCCGGGACCAGAAGTAATACCGAGATTATAATCTGTTACCTGGAAAGCCTTGTCAATCGACAGGTTGTTGCTGCGGTGCAACAGCGTTTAGCAGCGTTTGAGATTGATGGTATTATCGATAGTGGCTATGTTGAACAATTGATTAGTGATAATCCGTATTCGGTATTTCCATTAACCCAAAGTACCGAACGTCCTGATAAGGCGATAATGGCATTATTGGAAGGAAGAGTAGTTATTTTGGTTGATGGCAGTCCACAAGCAATTATTGTACCGGTGACGCTCAATGAACTCTATCAAAGTCCTGAGGATTATTACTTTGGATTATGGGTTGGAAGTTTTCTTCGTTTCTTTAGAATCTTTGGCAATAATTTAGCAGTTGCACTGCCAGGACTATATGTTGCTTTAGTAGGGGTAAATCCCGAATTATTGCCAATCCGGTTTGCGTTGAGTATTTCGGGTAGCCGGGCTGGAGTGGCAGTACCGTTAATTATTGAAATTTTGGGGATGGAAATTGTTATTGAGGTCTTCCGTGAAGCGAGCTTACGGTTACCGAATTCGTTGAGTCAAACTCTGGGTGTGGCTGCCGGAGTTATCCTGGGTACGGCAGCGATTATCTCCGGAATGGTATCAACCTCCACAGTGGTGGTTGTTGTAATAACGGCAATCGCCTCTTTTTCCGGACCTGATTACAGCATTAGTCTAACTTGGCGAATACTCAAATTTATTCTAATAATAGCAGCTGCTTTTTTAGGCTTATATGGGTTAACGATTGCCGGAATAATTATTCTCACTAATGCAGTTTGCCAAAACTCCTTTGGTATACCTTATTTAGCACCATGGAGTCCGATTAATTTCCGGGGACTGACAGATACGGTGATGCGACGCCCGCTGTGGCTGAGAAGACGATTGGCAACCTATCACCCTACTGATAAATTACGTTTTCAAAAAAGGAGTAAACGAGATTAACATGAGTAATAATCCGGACGGCAACCCGAATCAACCATTTATTTCTACCAGTGTTTTGGTAGCTTTATTATTGGTAAATTTATTGGGGTTTGATTTTCTGAACGAAATCCGTGAAGCGGCTCAAAGTTCCGGAGCCAGTGGTTATTGGACAATAGTTGTTGCGTTCGTTCTCTTTATACCGGTTTTTTATCTGATTGGCGCCTTTCAAAGCAGGTTTCCCGGAAAGAACCTCTTTGAAGTTGCACAGTTGGCTATCGGTCAACCATTAGCGACGATTGGAAATATAGTATTCTTATTGATCTTTATTGGCTGGTTAATTGTAGCAATTGGTGATTTGACTGATCTGGTCTTAAATTATTTATTAAATCAAACTCCGCTCTGGGTCGTTTTACTGGCAATTCTAATCGGAATCGGTTATTTGGCGCTCCAAGGTTTGGTGGGCGTCTCCCGTTTGGCTTCGTTTATTTTAATTCCGACTTTGTTAATCCGCATTTTAATGCAGTTATTTGCTTTACAAAATATTTCACTGACACATCTGTTGCCATTTGTTTCATCAGAGCCAATCGATTACTTAATTGGAGGTTTGAAAATTGCCAATGTTTTTTTGCCATTAATAACGCTCTTTTTATTCTGTCATTATGTTGAAGAACCCCAGAAAATATAGGGAGTTTCGCTGAAGGTGTCAGTATTAATCATGCTGCTCTTTTTATTGGAAATTATCGGTGGAATCGGTGTTTTTGGAAGTGAATACGTCCAAAAATTTATCTGGCCTAATCTGGCTTTGATTAAGTGCATTAATATTCCTTATTTGGTTTTGGAACAGATTGGACCGGTCTTTTTAATTGTTTGGATTACGGTATTTATTGTTGGTGGTGGTTTTTATATGTATATTGTTGCTAATGGATTACAACAATTGTTTCCGAGATTAAATTATAAGTTGTTGGTGTTAACATTATTGGTGATAGTAGGAATTGGAGGATTAATTTTTCCGAATGCGGTCTTGGTAGGTTATCTTTTTGAGATGATCCGGCGCTTCTCGATTATTCCGGCGATCGGTTATCCGGTTTTAATATATATCATTGCTGTGATTCGCGGAAAGGGAAGAAAAAACTCATGAATCGGCACCATAAGTTCAAATTGGCAATTCTTTTATTGTTCTTCTTGATTTTCTTGTCGGGTTGTTGGGATTTTGCAGAAGTGGACCGTAGAGCTTTTGTGACAACGATTGGGATTGATGACGGGCCAGGATCAAAAGTACTGGTCTCCGTCCAGATTCCAAACCCCCATAAGATGATTCCCTTATTAAACGCTACCAGTGGGGAAGATAGTAGAAACTTTAGTCTAATTAGCACTACTGCAAGTACTGTCAATGAAGCCCTTAACATCTTACTTACCAAAACCTATCGCAATTTGGTAATCGAACAAAACAAATCAATTATTATTGGGGCTAAAGTTTTTGAGAATGACAATGTAACAGATTTAATTGATCATCTGACGCGCAATCCTAAAGCTCCACTTCAAGCATTAGTATTTATTTGTAAAGATGCAACTGCTAAGAGTATTTTAGAAGCAACGCCGGTCCAGGAAGTCTTACCAGGATTGATGTTTGTCCAATCAGCGCAAACAACTTTCAAATACGATCGGACTTTTTATATTCCAATCTGGAGGTTTGAACAACGGTTAATCCATTCAGCTAAAGACGCTTATGCTCCCTTGATCAGTTTTGATCCGACCGAAACAACTTATGTTGAAGCTGGTTTGGCTGTCTTCAATGGCAGTCGTTTGGTGGGAGAATTAACTCCTCATGAGACACAACTGTTTGGAATAATTACAGGAATGATGAGTCAAGGAGGGATGACTTTTTCCTTAAGTCTTGGAGAGGTAACACTTGCCAATCTGAACAGTAAGTCGAAAATCAGGATCTTGTTAAAGGATGGTCGGCCATACTATTCAATTAAAATCTTTATTTCTGCTAATATTAGTGAACTTATTAAACGGTCAAATGGTTTTATGACACCTCAAAAAGTCATTGAAATTGAGCGTGAGATCGAAAAGGTCCTAAAAACGGAGTTAAGTAAGGTGGTTAAAAAACTCCAAAAGCTAAATTCAGATGTGCTCGACTTTGGCGAAGAGTTGCGAGTCCAGCACCAACGATATTGGAATCAAACTGAATGGAAGCAAGAGTATCCAACAGTGCAATTCAATATTGATGTCAAGGTTAGAATCAGAAAAACCGGCGCTAAACAATGAAATAAAAACACTAATATTTGTTGACAGGAACTTTTTTGAATTTGGAGATTGCGCGTTTGGGTGATGATTGTCGATTTGCTTTTTCAATATTGATTTTACGTCCGTTAAGACGGTTCATTTTGAGAGAGGTTAAGACTTCGTTGGCGAATTTACGTGGGACCTCAACAAAAGTAAACTTGTCACAGATCTCAATTGTACCAATCAAATTTCTGGGTAGACCGGTATTGTTGGAAATGCTTTCGATAATATGTCGTGGTTGAATTTGATCCTGCCTTCCGGCGTTAATGAACAACCGAATCATTGTGTTACTGTCAATTTGCTCAGTTGAATCTTCTGGTTCAAATAAATCAGGTAGCTGCGCTGTATTATTGGGATTGATCAACAGTTTTAAAAGTCCGGCAGCAATGTCTAATGATGTTAGATCGTTACGCTCATCATTGATCAATTCTGAATTTTCGGCAATTTTTTCAACATAAGCAATATATTTACTGTGTTGATTGGAGTTGATGACTGTTTTTAAATTGTCAATCAAGTTAGTAATCTTGCTTTCTTCAATATCAGATAATGATGGTGGTTTAATCAAAGTGATCTGCGATTTGGTATAACGTTGGATCTCTTTAAGTTTATAAAGCTCCCTGCCGAATAAAAAGGTATAGGCTTTACCTGATTTGCCGGCACGTCCGGTCCGGCCGATACGATGGACATAATACTCCTCGTCACTTGGGAAATCGTAGTTAAAAACAGCTTCAACATTATCGACATCAATTCCTCGAGCTGCAACATCAGTAGCAATCAAGACTTCAATTGCGCCTTCGCGAAATTTATTCATTACTTTATCACGTTGATTCTGTTTCATATCCCCATGAAGAGCTTCAACCAAATATCCTTGTGATTGCATTTTTGCGGCTAATTCATCGACACGGCGTTTTGTATTGCAAAAAACAAGGGATAATTTGATGTTATTTGCATCTAATAGTCGGGTTAGAACATCAAATTTATGGATCTCCCGGACTTCCAGATAATACTGTTCGACACTCGGAACCGTAAGTTCTTTATGGGTGATCTTAATCTGCGTTGGTTGCTGTTGGTATTTGGCAGTCAACTCGATTATTGCTTTTGGCATTGTAGCCGAAAAAAGAATTGTTTGGCGTTTTGAGGGAATCTGTTCTAAAATGGTATCAATATCCTCGCGGAATCCCATATTAAGCATCTCATCGGCTTCATCAAGAATAACCATTTTTAAATTTGCCAGCGAAAGAGTATTGCGGCGCAGGTGATCCATAACCCGTCCGGGAGTGCCAACAACAATTTGTGGGGCTTTTTTTAACGCAAAAATCTGGCGTTCAATTGATTGCCCACCATAGATTGGGGTTATCTGAACACCCCTTTTATATTTGGCAACACTTTTAAGCTCTTCTGCTGTTTGGATCGCTAGCTCTCTGGTCGGGCAGAGAATCAAGGCTTGAACTATACGTAGTTTCGGGATTACTCTTTCAACTACGGGGATCCCAAAAGCACAGGTTTTTCCGGTACCTGTTTGCGCTTGACCAATGACATCTTTACCTTCCAAAATTGGTGGAATTGATTGGGACTGGATTGGAGTGGCTTCTTCAAATCCCATTTCTGCAATTGCTTTTAATACTTCTGATGATAGATTGAGTTTATTAAAGACTAAATTATCCATTACATATCCTTTTCTTAATAAAAATTTTATAAAAAAACCTTCCCAAATAATGCTCAAAAGTATAGGGTAAAACCGTATTCCCTATCATTTGAGCTGATGAGAAGGGTAATGATTGACCACTAAACTTTGGGAATTTGAAAAAATCAAGAACTTACTTAGAATAGCATAACATTAGCGATATGTAAAGCTATCTTTGGGATTTTAAAGAATTATTCAGAATTAAACGCATCTAAAAAGATCTAATCAAAGCGCAAAAAAAACGGGTTAACCCCGTTTGTTAGTGTTTATCAAAATGAAGGGTCCAATTATTTCCATGATTATTATCCCAATTGCCATGAGTGTCCTTAAAACAGAAGTTGATTTCTTCACGCCCTTCAGCCGGGATATTAATGGTATAAAGACCTTGATCGGTACGATTCATCTTAGTTTCTTGCGTTCCATGCCAACCGTCAAATCCATAATGGAGATAGATTTCATGGGAACCAGAATCTTTTAACCAGCCATTATAGTTAATATTCAATGTTTCACCGGCACGAATTGGATTGGGTGCAAAAGAAATCTGATCGCCTTCAAAACTTCCAAACTCCAGATCTTGCTTTTGGTTAACCTTCAAAGCGTTCTTAATCGACTCAATTAAGCTCAACCTTCCCACCTCCTTATTGATTTTTATTATTATTTTCTCCTGAATAATTTGAAAAAGTCGGGGAAGGTGATGCCGGATTTGGTAAAAAGCTACTTAAACCTTAAACCAATATTTTGATTTGAGGTCAAATTTAACCAAAAATACCAATAACATGCGGATTGTGCAGAAAAAGAAAGTAAGATATCATTAATCCAATGAAAGGAGGGGACACAAAATGAAAAAATCATTGGTAGTTGTTTTAACAGTTGCAGTTCTAGCTTTAACTTTTACGGTTCCAACATTAGCAGCTGCTCCAAATTGTGGTATAGTTTTAAGTAATTGCAAAACTTTACCAACCATGATTCAAGTTCAATGTAACCCCAAAGCTTCTGCTAACTGCGCTGGTCTGTTTCAGAATCTTTCTTCAAACAATTGCTTCCAAGGTTTAAACAGTTTGTTAAATCAACTTAAAAATTGCAGATAGAATCAGGTGGAAGAGAGAGCTGTTATAGAAGTTTGTAACAGCTCTCTCTTTTCTCTTTTATATTATGTATTATATTATAAATATTATATTTATTTAAGATGATTTATATTGTTTTTTTTGTAAAAACTCGTTTGGATTGGCATTAATTGAAAAGGATCTGGCCTTTATGATGTCGAACTTACTTTAACTAAAAGTCTTTGCTAGCTGGTTGGAGGTTAAACAGTTGCGACGAGTTTATTTCGTAGGAATGTTGTTGATATTGTTATTATTTTTGGTTGGTTGCGCTGATATCAATACTACTTTGACTATTAATCGCAATGGCAGTGCTGATCTTACTCAAATGATGCTTTTGGAACAGAACTTGATTAAAATGGTTGGTGGATTGGAACAGTTTGAGAAGGATTTTAAAGAACAGGGTTATCAAGTCCAATATTTGGATGAAGACGGTAAAGTTGGGCTTAAAGCAACTAAACACTTTGCTGATGCCAATCAAGTTTTTGATCAGCAGTTTTCTTCAAATCATAAATTGTTTAAAAGAAGTAATGGGGATGGAGAATCAGAATTTAAAGTATCCAAAGGATTCCTCTTCACTGATTATAAAATTAATTGTCAAATCGATCTTCAAGGTAATCAAACAACCAATAAAACCAGACAGATTAATCGCTTGATGGCTAATATGGTGATGAATTTTAAACTAAATCTCCCGGTACGCCCCAATTTTCATAATGCCAATAAGGTATCGGAGGATGGTAAAACTTTAGAATGGCTCATAATAGCCGGACAAAATAACAACATTCAAGTATCTGCAAGGCAGGTTAATTATCTGAACATAATAATAGTGCTTGGGGTTATTGGTTTGACAGGTCTCATTGTTATTTTGGCATTGATGCGCAGAATAGATTCGAAGACGGAAGATAGTACTGATGCGGTCGCTTAGATAAGTTGTTAAAATCCAATAACGATTTGAGCTGTTGCAAATTGATTTTGCTAACAGCTTTTTTGTTTGAAGTTCATTGAATTTGATTAATCCCATCGTAAGATTAAATCCGAATTAAACCTGGTTTCGGGATATTGACTTTTTGGTTATATTTAGTATTCTTTTATGGTATATTAAAATAATTATTGACTAAAACAAATGAATATAATATTATGAAATTAACAATAATGCATTAAGTTGACAATAATTGTTGGTTAAGAGGAGAAGTGCATTAATGAGGAATTTGATAATCGTGGTTGTTATCATCCTGATAATAGTTGGTGCGGTATTTTTAAAGTTGAACTACAATAGTCCTCTGGAAGTCACGGGTGAGTATATTGAGGATATGGCTATTTTTCGTAATAAGATAACTGCCAAATATGGTTTTATGAATCAAAAAGGTGAGATTATAATTAAAGCAACTTTTGATAATTGCAATCATTTCAGCGAAGGCTTGGCTGCAGTACAGATAAACAATAAGTGGGGGTTTATTGATAAAACCGGCAAAATGATTATTAGTCCAAAATTTGATTATGTCAGGGATTTCAGCCACGGAATCTCCGAAGTGGTTGTCGATAATAAGTGGGGTTTTATTAATTCTTATGGTGAATTTATAATTGCGCCGTTATTTGATGAAGTCAGAAGTTTTCAATCTGAATATGCAGTTGTTAGAAGGGGAGCATTTTGGGGTATAATTGATAAACAAGGTACAATGGTAGTAGAACCGCAAATCAACTCGGACTGGAAATTTTTCAGCGATCATATCGCGGTTAAATCAAACGATAATTGGGCTTTTATTGATGAAGCTGGGAATATAGTCATTAAACCTCAAATCGATAATGAGCTATACTTTCGGGAAGGATTAGCCCGCGTAATTGTTGATAGGAAATATGGGTTTGTAAATAAAAATGGAGTATTAGTAATTGATGCGCAGTTTGATGATCTTTGGGGGTTTAGTGAGGGGTTAGCTGAGGTAAAAATAAATAATAAATGGGGATATATTAATCGAACTGGGAAAATTGTGATCCAACCGCAATATGAATTGACCAGACGCTTTCGAAATGGGCTGGCTGCTGTGAAAGTAGCGAGTGGCTGGGGATATATTAACTCTAAAGGTAAATTTATAATTCAACCATATTACCATAAAGCATATGATTTCCAAAAAGGATTTGCCTTGGTTGAGAAAGATGGAAAGAGTTTTTACATAAATAAGAGTGAACGGAAGTTTATTGACCTATAAAATGCTTGACGCTTCTCAGAATATGATTATAATTATTATTGTTTGCAATTTATCAATAAGGAGCGTTTAAGGTATGAATCATTTTGTGATGGATGCTTTTCATGGTTATCGTTCTCGTCTAGACGATATTATGTTGGTTTATGAAGCTTTGGAAGAAATCCCCCAAAAATTAGGAATGAAGGCTGTAATGCCGCCATTTATCTTACCTTATTATAACGGCGTTGTGCCTGAAGATTGTGGTATTAGCGGCTTTGTCTTTTTAGCAGGTGGACATTTTACGATTCATACCTTTTCATTCCGTGAGACTTATTTTGTTGATTTATTGGCACCGGAATCATTTGACGAAGCCGAGTTAAAGAAGTTGATTAACAATGCTTTTCCTGCTGAAAAGGTCGATTCCTATTATTTGCAGAGAGATCGTCAGGAGTCTTTTCCGGCAAAGATTGAGATCAATAAAGAGTTAGATTTCGGCCCGCATCTGTTTATGGATCTAAAAAACTATGATGGTCCTAAGACGATGGATCAGTTATTTGGCTTTTTTGATACGATGCCATTTGAGATTGAGATGACTCCCATTATTCGACCGATGATCGTTAAAAACTGGGTAGGAGATGAACAGGTCACTTCGATTCTTACTATGATCGCCGAAAGTCATATCAGTCTCCATTACTTTGAAAAGACCAATCGCGCTTACTTTGATCTGTTTTCCTGTCGTTTCTTTGATACTGATAAGGTTGGCGCCAAATTAAAAGCAATCATCAAGGGTGATGTGGTTAATGAGACTCTGATCTCTCGGGGCAGTAAATACCAGCATTTGAAGAACGACCTGATTGCTCCGGCGATTGATACGCGTTCCTGGTTGAAAAATGTATACCGTGAGATGAAATAGTTAAAGTTTAATTTTTTAAAGACCAGAGCATTTGTCCGCAAACTCATCTTAAGTTTCCGGCAAGGCTCTTTTTTATTTCTTAATCTGAAGGATTGAGCTGTTTTCTTGTCAAATATATCCTTGGAAAAATGTTCATAGTGAGAGAAGGAGAATTATATGGGATATCGTCTGGAAGCGATTATTTGCAGAGAGCAGTTAGCAATGGTCATTACTGATGAATATAAATCAGCCAAGAGGATCAGGTTAAAAAACGATTTGTTTCTAATCCCCTATAGAATCTGTTGAAAGTCTTGAAGTAATAAGACTGAAAGGCTTAAAAACCGGATTAAAAAATACAGCGAAAGGATTAATCCTTACTCAATGGTGCTTAACTTTTGGTTTGTGGTTGCTAAAGAACTGACTGCAATTGTGGAACGATTACAAGAGTGTCTTGGTCTAGAGGATTTAAAGCACGATTATGAAGATACTTGGGAGTGGATAACAGCCACCAATAAAACTGAAGAACTCGATTTCAATATCTCCAGGAAACATGACTGTGGTAAAGGGGACTATAAAGAGCCGGTCAGAGTAATGGTTAGAAAGAATGACGGACAGATTACTGATGAAACGATTGCGGAATTAGGAGTTAGAATGGCAAGATGTCTTGAGACAAAAGTCTTTTATGGTCAGGTAAGATTTTTATCTGGAGATCAATTGGAATTCATAGAACAAAAAGAATATTGGAGGTAAGTGCCATTAAGATAATATCACAGATCAAGATTTTGCTTGGATGGGTGATCGTCATCGCTTTTTTCGCATATTTCGTATTGCTGCCATTGTCGTTATTTGTGTATGTGGTATTTGTCCCGCCGATTGAAGACTTCTTTAATAACCGACCGATAACCAGTGATTTTGACTTTACCACTGCGGGATACTCGAAAGAATTTAAATTTCGGACTCTGTTTTGGAGTTATTTCGAATTGGTAATGAAATGTGACCAACCCTATTTTGCCAAAGAATACAACTTCCAAGGCAAAATCTTGCTGGAACTTTACTCCAAAAACCAACTGCTACAGAAAGAGGAGTTGGAAACCATAAAACGTAAGTACTACATAGGAAAGGATCTGGAACACTTTTCGGCGTTATCTTTGACAAAAATCTTTATTCCATTAAAGTATCGGTTTAATAAGGAGCTTATCGTAAAATTAACGGTACTTAAGCCCGACCAACAACTTCAGGAATATAAGAATGTAAAGGTTGGTATTTCAAGAATCATTAAATAGTGTAGTTCGCAGTTTTGGAGAACAGTAAAAAGCTCGGATACGAAAAGACGGAAACAATTGTATAGTGTCTATTTAGATTCAAGCCATTACAGTGAATTAACAAGATTAATAAAGAGCCATTCGATAATCAAAACGAATGGTCAAAATTGGTATGTTTCTTATCGGTTTCCCTTTCCAAATGAAGAACTTTGGATGAAATAAAATTGATGGAGTTGCAGTAATGAATGTGATTGAAATAGCTGCGGAAAAAAACATCGGGAGGAACAATGATTTAAAGATTAAGATTCTGGTATTTACTGAAGGCACTATTATCGGGCCGAGGAATTTATTGCAGCATTTTAATCATGCAGCTTATGTGCCGATCGGTGCTGCGTACGAAAAGACTTTGGATTGGTACAAACAAGGCGCTGATATTATCTATTTGACCTCAAGAAAGAATAAGATTCAAGTTGCAACGATTGCAGCTATTTTAGAGAGCTATAATTTTGCACCGGGAATCTTGATTAGCAGAGATAGTAATGAAACGTACAAAGATATCGTGGAAACTGTTAAACCAGATGTCTTGATCGAAGATGATTGCAGAAGTATTGGTGGTAAGTGGCAAATGTGTATCACCTATGTCAGACCGGAGATTAAAAGCAAGATCAAATCCATAGTGGTAAGAGAATTTCGGGGTATTGACCATTTGCCTAAAATGGCAATCGATTTGCAAGTAACTTGAAAAAGGATGGAATAGAAGTTGTCAAAAAGCATTCAAGACCATAATAAGGATGGCGAAAAATATACTTCATTAGAAAAATGTTCTTTTGGTTGGTTTTTTCATGATAAAAAAAATGATGCAATCAATGTAACAGAACAGGATCGATGTAAAATACTTCCACTTTCAAAACAATATTGCAGATTACTTTGGAATCAATATATCAGTAAGAAGAACAGACATCCGATGCAGCTGGCAGAAGACGAATGGTCAAGGTTAATGTCGGAAAGTGAAGTTATTGATAACTTCACTAATGATTGGAACGATAATAATTATGATGGTTTACGGGTGGTTTTAAAACAACGATTGGATTATGCCCCAGAAGATGAGATCTATTTTTTTTTGGAATCATGAGACTGCCGTTGAGACAACCTGGGAGATCTTTTTGAAGTATTGGATCAATTTTTTATTTGAGGACGAAGGACCGATCTTAATCAATCCCAAGAGCGGTTATGTGTTGAGTTTTGGCCCGGATGGTTCGGTTTTGGTTGGGAAACGTTAAATTTGGAAGATAAGCAATAACCAAAATGGTTTTGCAAGGAGAATAAGACGTACCTTTGCTAGAATAAGAATATTTTAGCATCAGGGTATCAAATTTAAAAATTAAAAATAAGTCTTGTAAACAATGGCGGATTGTTGCTTACAAAACTTATTATACGAGGAGGTATAATATGAGACCGATCAAAATAATACAAATTATACTTATTTGTGCCGGGATTGTTATTCTTTTATTTACATCATATTGTGTCTATGCCATAAACTGGTTTATATATTTTGGCAATACCAAAATACCGAACATGACAATTGAACTGAAAAATAACAGTAATCATGATATCAAATATGAGATTGTTATTGGAAATAAAAGTCCGATTAAGGGGTATTTGAAGCAAAACAGGAAATCACAGATCAAAGTAGTATATAGCTCGAATTTAGATAATATGCTTCATATAAAAATTTTTGATGAAGATGATAATTTGATCTGTGAAACCAGACCGACTTTAAATATTATAAGGCAACATATCTATAATCCAAAGATTCAGTACAAATTAGAAGCTACTTTTAGAGATGATGAGTTACAGGTGATTCAGATAAAATAGTTTGCAATAAGTTTGTCCATACAATAAGAACTTATCTATCATTTATTTGGCAGGATTTAATGTGGATTCATGATCAAATAAAAAAAGATTTAGAAGCTATTTATCCGGGAAGTATCAAGAAACTGGGTGATATCAAGAACATTCCAAAAAAGAAGGCTCTGCTGTTAACTGCCTATTTGTGGGAGAATTGTTTTGATTCCGCCAATGAAATTTGGGTAATTTCATGCCGGGGATTGATCTGGCAAATCCCTATAGATTGGATAGTAACAGGAGGGGATTTTTTTGCAATTAGCTCATGAAAGGTTTATAACAGAAATCACCATGAATCCGTCAGGGGTGATCACGGGTCAAACTTATCGGGGAGTAAGCCCAGCAGTATTCCAATCCGAGGGTGATTTTTTGATTATCAATGATAATCTGGACTTGGAGTATTCCATGATCTCCGAGTTGCCATCAAATCTGATCGTCAAAGGAAATGTAAATTTAAATAATACTTCCAGATTGAAAAAGATTGGTGATAATATTCAAATAGACGGAAATTTGAACCTGGAAGAATCCGCTATAACCAGTCTGGGAAAGAACCTGAAAGTTGGGGGAGATTTTTTCATAAGGAGATGCCGGTTAAGGACGGTTCCTGCCGACTTGATTGTAACGGGAACTTTAGATATGGACAAACTCTCCAAGTGGTTTGTCTTTCCGGATGGTTTCCGCGTCCGGAACAATCTGAAGATACATTCTTCTGATATTGGCAATTTGCTGTCGGGCCTTCAGGTAGCGGGAAATTTGGAATTAAGCTTTTGTGGCAGATTGAAACGAATTGATCATCTAAATGTTGGTGGCGAGTTGAGGATTTCTAACTGTGAAGATCTTAGTGAGCTGACTGATGTAAAAACAGGTAAGGATCTGTTTATCAGTAGTTGTTGTAATTTGAAAAAAATTAAAAAGGTAGAGATTGGACAGGACCTTCGTATTATTAGATGTGATCTCCTGAAGTCTTTTCCGGAGGAGATATCCATTGGGAGGAGTATTATTTTTTATAACTCAAGTATCAAAGCCTTTCCTGAGGGGCTGGAGATTAAGGGTGATCTGAGCTTGTCCAATTGTGAGCATCTTAATGAGTTGCCAGACGATCTCAAGGTTGGCGGCTGTCTTAGTTTGACAGATATGAATCTGGCCGGATTTCCCAGAAGCATTCAGGTCATTCATGGTGATCTTGAACTTAATAATACTGAATTTACGAAATGGCCTGATGATCTAGTTGTGGAAGGAAATCTCCGGATTAGTAATGTTGATCTTACTGATCTGTCAGGGGTTTTTAAGGTACAGCGGAGAATTATATCCAAGCCTGCTGAAAAAGTTGCTTTCAGAAACAACCAGGACATCAGGGATTTTTTAATCGATAACCGGCTGGTGACTGAGGCGCAGATTGAGACTGATGGGACCAGGTTGATTATTAACGGAGATGTTGACCTGCGCGATCTGGAGATTGAGTCATTAATGGTGAATCTGCTAATCAATGGCGATCTATTGTTAACAAGAAGTACCATCACTAACTGGGATTCCGTAATAATAACCAATGGGAAACTTGACTTTTACTATGCCGTTATTACCGATATCAATGGGTCTCTTCATATTGGCAAGGATGGAAAATTCTATCAGACAAGGATTGAATCGATCAATGGTGAGTTTATTGTACATGGTGATTTGAAACTGTTTTATTCCAAATTGAAGAAATTACCCGAAAAATTAATTGTTTCCGGCAATCTTTACATGAAAAAGAATGAGATTGAGAAGTGGCCGGAAGTCATTGATGTTGGTGGAAATCTGGATATCTCAATTGAAGGAGAACAATTACCCCAACAAATCAGGGTAGCCCAAAATGCAGAGATATGGGGATTGAGTCTGGCTGGTTTGAAAGAGATTACAGTGCAGGGGAATCTGGGATTACATAAGTTGGAAAATGTAACAGTTGATATTATCGTAGGGGGAAGTCTCAGTTTTGAATACAGTAAACTAAAGAAACTTGGCGGAAAAATAAAAGTAGCCGGAGATCTGAATCTGGCCAATAACAAGGAATTGACAGAATTATCTGCAGATATGGAGATCGGGAAACGGCTTATTCTCAAAAATTCGGGGCTCAATGCTGTCGTGTTAAATAAAGCGGTTGAAACCGGTTGCCTTCCTGATAAGACCATCATTGAACAGGATCTCATCATTGCCCCGAAAAAGTTGGTTATTAAAAAAATTGGTGATCAGGTTCGAATCTACGGGAATGTCGTGATTGATAGCGCTGTAATTGAAGGAATTGGCGATAATTTAGTTGTGTACGGAAATCTTTTGATTTTAAATTCTCAAATTGACAGAGTTGGCGGTGATTTTAAGGTATTTGGCAGTCTCAAGATTGAAAGATCCCGAGTCGGTTTTCAAGGGACAGTCTGGGTTGAAGAGAGACTGGCTTTTATAGATGCGGAGGTTGAATTTGCCGATCAGGTACAAGCGTCGTTTATCTTTAACTATAATTCCAAGGTCCAAAACTGTGGTGTAATTGGACCTGTCTATCAGTACGATGATTTTCGGCAAACCTTTCAAAGCCTTATTGATGATGATCAGCAAGATGTTCAAATTGAGAGGGAAGTCCAGGAGTACTATAAAATAGGCTGTGAAATCGAAGCTTTGAGAGCAAGCCTGGGTGGGCAATATGCTTCTATCGTTGAAACTATTATGGATCTGGAAAAGCTGGGAGTGTTGGAACAATATCTCACCTTTGTCGACAAATTCTTTCGGAACACTACATACAGGAGTTGTATACGGTTTGACTGGGATGGGAAAATAATTTCCTGTTATTTTGATCTGTTTACAAAAAAACCTAATTACATTATTGAATTGAATGATTTTTACAATGTGCAGGAAGCATTGGCAACAGTTGATAATGAGGATGCCAGGGAACGACTGAAATCATTGTTTGATTTAATCCTTACCAGGATATTGATCCGGGATTTAGCCCTGCTTCGGGTGAATAAGAAGATTGGTTTAATAAAAGAGGAAGTCAAAAAATGGAGGTTTTTTAAGGATGATGATTATTATGACGATTACGATGAAGATGACGATGATGATGACGAGATTGAAGAAGATGAGGAATCCTTTATTCTGGAAGTGCTCTTCTTTTTACCGAGAGAAATTCCGAATTTTTCCGAGTATCGTTATAATCCTGATCCGGGTATATTCAAATTTGGTTTATACTGATAAAGAAAGTCTTTTCCAAAACGGGTAACTATGATGAAAAAACTAATTATCATCAACGGGACAATGGGTGTAGGAAAGACAACCGTTTGCCAGGGACTATATCAACAGTTTAAGAAATCTGTTTGGTTAGATGGTGACTGGTGTTGGATGATGCATCCATGGGATTTTAACGAAGAGAACAAAGAAATGGTAAAGCAGAATATTAGTTTTCTTTTACGAAGTTTTTTAGAGAATTCTAATTTTGAATATGTCCTTTTTAGCTGGGTTATTCATCGAAATGATCTGATGGAATGGCTGCTTGATCAATTAAAGGATTATCAGTTGCAGATTTATAAATTTAGTCTGGTCTGTTCCGAAGAAACGTTGGAGAGACGGATGTTGTCGGATGGAAGAAGTTTGGATAGCATCAAAGAAAGCATCGAGCGCAATAAACTTTATTATGAGATGGATACTATTAAAATTGATACTACCAATAAGAGTATTAATGTGGTGGTTGGTGAAATTAAAAATTTAATATGTAGCCTTAACTGACAAATTTAGCGTTATTTGAACATCATAGCTAAAGAAGTGCCAATTATGAATAACGGCTGAATTTCATCAGCTTGTTTGTTTAATAATGCCTAAAATATTAACTGAGAAAGAGGATTAATGAGGTGGATTGGAGACATATCTATCAATTAAGTGTAATGACGCGTTCGAAGCATTGGTTGTTGAATGAAGATTTGCCGCAAATATGTGGTGCTTTTAGAGATTGCCTGCGAAAAATTGAAACTGTGGTTGGTAGGGAAGAGGTTGAGGAGTTTCTCAAAAGGAAATCTCCAGGATACTATGATCTTCTGAAATGGCTTAAAGACAAGAGTGGGGATTTTAATCAAGATGAAGTTAAAGAGAAACTGATTGATCATTTCAAAAATAATCCTCATGTAAAGGATGAAGAATTATTTTGTAAGACAAGGGTTGAATCTAAAGAATCATCCTGATAACATTCGAACGATATACGAAAATTTTCCAGAGGAAGCGAATGCATATATTGAAAATATTTGTCTTGATCGCTATTCTAAATATCTTAAGATATTCCATTCTGATGCAATAAATGATCCAAAATTCATCAAAGATGCAATTGCCCAGGCAACGGAAGATATTGGTATCGACAGATCGCCGGCTAAAAGATATAAAGAGATTATTTTTTTAGCAGGAAATAATCCTTCATTATTCAAAGAATGTTATAGTGAAATGGATTTAACCAAAGGACAATTAGAAGTCTGTGAGTTGGCTGGAAGAGTGGCGGCGATGCTGCCTTCAATCAAAGAATTATCAAATTCAAAACATAATCCATCTAAAGTTGCTGATTGCCTAAATGAACTAGCTGCTGCTGACCCAAAAGCATTTAACTTTTGTCAGTTCAATGCCAAAATACTGGGGCTTGATACGAAATTAATGGATTCAGTTAGAATACCGGATTCAGATCAATATTACAATAAAGAAAGAGTCTTCAAATGCAGGTTGATAGTTGCTTATAACTTAAATCGTGATCCGAAATTTTTGGCAAAAACTGCGAAATTGCTATACAAAGAAGACCCAGATCTTACTCAAATCGGTATTAAAGAATTACCTCCAAAATTGAAAGCTGCTTATATTACTGCATTAAAATCAGGTAAACAACAGAATAGGAACACTAAAAAGCACTCAAAAAATGGTAAAAGTGAAATAGGTAGTTAATTTTAAAGGTTAAACTTCTTTTGCAGATGATGTTTTATTGGAAAAAATAATAAAAGAAGGAAAGATGTTTAATGGAACTGGACGATAAAATCTACGACAAAATTGTTGATTTGTGTAATGAAGGGGAAGGCTTGTTTTCTAATAGCTTATATGATAAAGCATTAAAAAAATATTTAAAGGCGCTTGATTTATTGCCTTTGCCAAAGGAGCAATGGGATGCAAGCACTTGGATTTACTCTGCCATAGGTGATGTATATTTTGCTAAAAATGATTATCAAGCAGCAAGTGATTATTTTTACGATGCATTCAATTGTCCGGAAGGATATTATAATCCCTTTATATTGTTAAGACTTGGACAAAGTTTATTTGAACAAGGCAATTTTGAAAAAGCAAAAGAGTATTTGCTGAGGGCTTATATGCTTGAGGGTGATGAGATTTATGAAGATGAGGAAGAGAAGTATCTTAACCTAATACTGGATATCGTAAAGGCTAAGAACAGTATAAAAGAACCAGATGCTCTATTAGAGGAACACGTCGAAAAAACAGCAACAAAAAGTGTCCGTGCCGAGTTAGACAAGGCATTAAAAGAGCAAATTGAAAAATTGATTGAAGAAAGCAACATGGAATTTGATCAAAAAAATTATATAAAATCGGTGGATTTGTTACAAAAGGCTTGGGACTTAATACCAAACCCCAAAGGAAGGTATAGCGAAAGTTATGATATTGCATTATACAGTAGTGAGACTTATCTTTTCATGAATGATATCATAAAGGCAAAAGAGTGGGCTGATCAAATTTTTGATTGTGCGCTTCATAGAATTGATTCTGGCGAAAGAGAATTCTTATCAGGAAAGATTGCTTTTGAAGCTGGAGAATTAGATAAAGCATATCAATTTTTTGCTGTTGCTAATCAAAAGTCTAGTGGCAGATGTTTTATTGATGAGGATGCTAAATATTTAAAATTCTTCAAGAAACATCAAACCCAAAAATAAGGAAGATTCGTTTTTGACAGTTATCGAGGACTATTTTGATAATAAAGTAATTCTAGTTTTATATAATCTTGATGTTTGTCAGAGAACAGATATTTCTAGGTCTCTTTTTTTTATTTGGATTTGGATTATTTAAGAGGATTTCAAAGTAACGCAGCCAGTAGAGGATAATAGGGATGTATTTAAATGATTGTGATTGATAAACATAATCGTGCAGAAAAAGTTGCGAATTTTGATTGAATTGTTGATAAGCTATTTGTGAAAGGAGGTCATCTTGTTGGATTTGCTAAAAGGTATGAATGATGCCTTAGACTATATCGAAGCGCATTTAGCTGGCGAAATTGATTATAAAAAAGCAGCTTCGTTTGCTTGTTGCTCGGAATACCATTTTCAACGAATGTTTGCTTTTCTTTCAGGAATCACGCTGGCAGAATATATTCGGCGCAGGCGCTTGACTCTTGCTGCGTTCGAACTTATTAACAGTAAGGTTAAAGTAATCGATGTAGCAATAAAGTATGGCTATAACTCACCGGTTTCTTTTGCTAGAGCATTTCAAACTTTACATGGAATAACACCGTCAGCAGCGAGAAAAAGGGGGCAATCATTAAGAGCTTTTCCACGAATGACCTTTCAATTATCAATCAGAGGAGTGAATGCGATGAATTATAGAATTGTTGAAAAAGAAGCATTTCGAATCGTAGGGATTATGAAACGAGTTCCGATAGTATTCCACGGGGTAAATCCAGAGATTGCCGCGATGTGGGAGTCATTAAATGAAGAATTGATTGTACAAATTAAAGGGCTTTCTAATGTCGAGCCGCGTGGAATAATTAGTGCCTCTGCAAATTTCTCCGAAGGAAGGATGGAGGAGAAGGGGGAATTAGATCATTATATCGGAGTAGCAACTACCAAGGAGTGCCCTGCTAACCTGGTGCAATTAGAAGTGCCTGCTTCAACTTGGGCGGTATTTGAAGCGGTCGGACCGTTTCCTGATACATTACAAAATGTTTGGGGGCGAATCTATTCCGAGTGGTTTCCGGCTTCCCAATATGAGCTGACAGAAGGACCCGAAATCTTGTGGAATGAGCAGAAAGATCTAACTGCTCCAAACTTTAGAAGTGAAATCTGGATCCCGGTTAAAGCAAAATGATCATGGTTGAACTTATGATGAAATGTAGATCCGCGTTCGTCGCAACAGTTACTAAAGAAACTTTTATCTTTAAATTTTAATAAAAAGAGGGATTGTAAATTAATGAAAGAATTGTTTGTATATAAGACAATTTATTAGCCTAATGTCGTGGTTAATCCATCGGTATATCACAAACTATGCGAATAACAGCAATGAAGGAGAAAAAGAGAAGATGATTTTTGCATATATTTTTATTGGATTAACGGTCTGTGTTACTATTTTTCAACTACTTTTGGCATTAGGGGCACCATGGGGGGAATTTACCATGGGAGGGCGTTTCCCGGGCAAATTGCCGGTTAAAATGAGAATAGCGGCATTGGTACAAATAGTGATTTTACTTCTTTTTGCGACAATTGTGATTAGTAAAGCAGGAATTGCTTTTGGACCTTTTTTTAAGGTGGCAAAAGTAGGAATCTGGTTTGTGTTAGCCTTTTTTATTTTTGGTTCGATCGTAAACTTATCTTCTCCAAGTAAAAAAGAGAAACTGGTTATGGGTCCATTGAATATTTTTGCTTTGATTTCTATTTTTATGGTTGCAATTAGTTAATCATCATTCTTTGAAGAAGGTTCTAAATTTTTATACCTTCTGGGGTCTTTTTCCGGATGAACATCTGGGAGAAGACCCCATTTTTATTTTATCTACATCAGCCCGACAAACCTTTTTATTACCCAAAAATAGTAAACCTCATATTTTCTAATAATTTTAAGATGATATGGTTATTAGTGGAGTTTTAATACAAGCTTCTGTTTATTACAAAAAAATAAATTTTAATTAGTACCTTGCAATACACAATAGCTTGTGATAATATATAAGTAATTGAAACGGGACTTAAGTATTTGAAGAGTAAAACAGTTGGTTGATTTCCGGATTGGAATAATGGGGGTGGTTATTTCAAGCATAATCTGTTCGAAGATCTCACCGTCGTCATTATTTTCGAACAAAATAATTTTGTTTAACTCATCTATTTTGGAAAGCAAATTCATTATAAATACCTCCTTTTTATAATTGACTATATATAATGTGTTGTTTGAAAACAAAGATCAATCCAAATAAAACGATTAGATATTTTGAAAGGGGAAACTGTGAATGAATGTTATTGAAATTCGCGGACTAAGAAAAGACTATCCATTGGGGAAGACAACTGTCCATGCATTACGGGGAGTGGACTTTGAAGTTGAGGAAGGTTCATTTCTATCAATAATTGGGCCTTCAGGCAGCGGAAAAACCACTTTATTGAATATTATTGGATGCATTGACTCTCCTTCAGCTGGAAGCGTTAAGATTCATGGAGAAGAAATCACCAGATTGAACGACCGCCAGATCACTGACTTACGGTTAAACCGAATCGGTTTTATCTTTCAAACCTTTAATCTGATTCCGGTACTGAATGTCTGGGAAAATGTGGAATTCCCATTATTACTGATGAAGAAACATAAGAAGGAAGAGGTCGATGCTCGGGTTGAAAAGCTGATTCGTGAGGTTGGCTTAATTAATTATATCAATCATAAACCCGCGGAACTCTCCGGGGGACAACGGCAAAGAGTAGCGATTGCCAGAGCATTGGTAACCAATCCGGATATTGTTTTAGCCGACGAACCTACTGCCAATCTTGATTCGGAGACCAGCCACTCCATCTTAGAGTTAATGCGCGAATTGAATGAGGTTGAAAAAACGACCTTCATCTTTTCAACTCATGATCCGGAAGTTTTAGATTATGCAAAAGAGATCGTTAAAATCAAAGATGGCATTATCGTGAAACAGGGGTGAGGTTTGTGGATTTAGCAATTGTATTTAAAATGTCATGGCGGAATCTGTGGCGTCATAAAGGTAAGAGTTTGGTAATCGGAGTAATCCTCTTTTTCGGTGCTTTTTTAATGACCGTCGGTAACGGTATGGTTTCCGGGATGGAAGCAGGTTTATCGAACAATATTATCAATCTGTTTACCGGAGATATCGTCGTGATCTCCAATGAGCAGGAGAAAGATGATATTCTGTTTAGTTTTAGTGGTAAACCATTAAAGACCATCAAAAATTTTGAAGCGGTAAAGGAAGTTCTTGATACTCATTCAGCAATCAATACATATTTACCAGCAACTGCAGGTATGGTCTATGTTTTTAACTCAGGTACCGATTTGGGAAGTATTATGCTGTTAGGGGTCGATTTTGACCGTTATCGTAAGGTGTTTCCGGATAGCATCGTTTTGACTGAAGGAGCGATCTTCAAAACGGGCGAACGGGGGTTGTTGGTAACTGAAGAAGCTCGTAAACAAGGTTATGAAGCAATGAATTTCTGGACATTACCCGTAAATGGCGAACTTATTCCCGAGAAATTGCCGGAAGAAGCTAAAGCTAATATTGATAGTCTGGAGATTAAAAGAGACATTGTGTTTATGGGTTTAAGTACTACCAATTCTACACCTGATGTTCGGGTTGACGTGACCGGGATTGTTAATTTTAAAGCACTCAATAAAATCTGGGGTAATTTTTGCATTATTGATATTGAATCATTCCGTGAGGCCCACAATTACGTGACCGGCGCCGATCAGAATATTGAAATTTCAGAAGAGAAGAGACAATTACTTGAAGATGATGGACTGGATTCATTTTTCAGTACGGAAAGTCTGATCGACAACTCGCTGGTAACTGACACGGATCTTTCCATAGAAACGATTAAAACTGCAACCCAGCGGAGCGGACGACCGGTTAATATCAATTCCGGAGCTTATAATCTGGCATTTATCAAATTAAAGAAGGGAATCAAACCGGAAAAAGCACTTGCTGAATTGAATCAGGCTTTTCAGAGCAAAAATCTCAATGTCCGCGCAATTAGTTGGAAGAAAGCAATGGGTTCTATTGGGAGTATGGCTTTCTTAATTAAGATCGCTTTCAATGCATTTATTATGTTCATCTTTGTAGTTGCAATTATTGTCATTGTTAACACCTTAAGTATGGCAGCAATGGAGCGGGCTTCAGAGATCGGAATGATGCGGGCAATCGGTGCCAGAAAAGGATTTTTAAGAAAAATGTTTATCTATGAAACAGGAGTACTCTCATTTTTCTTCGGCGGGATTGGAATAATTGCCGGTATTATCATGATTTATCTGTTACAGTCGGCTAATGTCACTACTGCCGACGAAATTCTCCAACTGGTATTTGGTGGTGAACAATTGAATCCAATCTTTACTTATAAGGATTTGTTGCTTGGCCTGGTTGAGTTGTTGATTGTTACATTGTTGGCAGTTTTGTATCCGCTGCGTATTGTCGGAAAAATCGTGCCACTTGATGCAATTGCGCGGGATTAGAAAATAGTTAATCAATAAGCCGGAATATAGGGGTGAAGTCATATGGGTTTGATTTTTAGTCTGAGTTTACGGAATTTATTAAGGCAAAAAAGAAGAAATTTTTTACTGGGGATGGCGATCAGTTTTGGAATGATGATCTTGGTTATTGCCAACTCTTTTTCGCACGGAATGGTAGATGTATTGATCAATGAAGTGGTGGCCAATGCCTTTGGACATATTGTGATTGATAATAATTATGGCAGCAGTTTTCCGGTTATTCGTGACAGGCAGAAGATGGAAACAATAATCAAAGAAACAATTGCTCCGGAAGAACTGGATGAAATCAATGAAAATCTGGCAATTTTTGGACGGGCAATTGGTAATGGTGAGGCTGATAACATAATAGTTGTAGGTCTCGAGGTCAACACGGAGCAAAAGAAGAAACAGGTCTTTAATAACTTTTTTACTTTGGTTGAAGGGGATTTTAATGACTTTTACAGTAACGAATATGAATATCCGGTAATCATTTCTCCGGAAAAAGCAAAATCATTGAATGTCAAGCTCCATGATGTGATCAAAGTACGTTTGCCGATGGTTACCGGGCAGATCCAGGCTGCCCAACTGACAGTTGTTGCGATTGCTAATGCAAATAATACTTTCATGGATATAGTTGCGTTTATGGATGCTGGTCGCGTTAAAAAACTGGTTGGATATAAACCATGGGAATCATCGCAGATACAGATCACTCTTAAAAATCCAAAAAAGAATGCTAAACTGTATGCCGATCAGTTGCATCAGAAGTTACAGCCTCGTCTGCTCACCTTTACCGGTAATATTGACGGAGAATCAATTCAACTGGTTGCATTTAAGAATGATAATCTGACTAAAGATGCTATTAAAAAGCAGATTAATTTGGTAGCTGGTGACTATGAAACGGTATTAGGAAAGAAAGGTGTAATGCTCAATCGCGAGTTGGCTGCTAAATTAAAACTTCAAGTCGGAGATGAGTTTATCTTTACCTACCTAACTAAATTTCGCGGCGATTATGAAGAAAAATTCACCCTGGAGGGAATTTATGAGAGTACCGGTTTGTTAAATAAGAATATTGTTTTAGTAAATGAGGAACGGGTTCATAATTTTTACAATGCTTATCTGCCAATGAATGTTGGTTGGGAAGAGTTAAATAACCAACCTGCAGTTGCTAATTTGATCACGACCGAGTGGAAGTTGCTTCCAAGGAGCAAAGATAATGAAGAACTACAAAAAATAAACAGAGCCGAGCGAAAGTTAAACTCGAAACAAGTTAAATTCAATGTTGTTACCATGTATGAAGGAGCAAGTCAGATTTTGCAGCTGGAAAGCGCATTAAATCTGGTTACAGCTGGAGCGATATTGATCTTATTTATGATCATTCTGGTAGGTGTGATTAACACATTAAGGATGACCATCAAAGAACGGACCCGGGAAATCGGGACCGTAAGGGCAATTGGCATGCAAAAATCAGATGTGCGTAATATGTTTCTAATGGAGACGTTGTTGTTAACAGCCATTTCCTGTATTACTGGAATTATCCTTGGAATAATTGTGATGGGCATCTTAGGTTTAATAACTTTCAATATTGATAACGCTTTGAGCATGATTCTCAAAGATAAACATCTTAACTTCAAATTAAACCCAGTGGCAGTTTGCATTAGTTTCATTCAAATTATGATTATCTCATTGGTAACGGCGTATTTTCCGGCGCGACGCGCTGCTAAATTAACAGCAGTTGAAGCATTAAGACATTATGAATAATATTTGGGGGGGATTTATTGATGAAAAAGTATTTCTTATTATCAATTCTGATGATGACCGCTTTAGCGTCAACCGTTTTTGCATCGCCTAAGGTTAATGACCTCTTAAAAGCGATTGACAATATTACTGAATTGAAAACTGATGGGACAGCGCAGATTACGATGACCCAACAGCGAGACAAAGAGGGGGTTAAGGTATGGGATTCGATCTATTACCGCCGGGATAAAGACGATTCTTTTTTAATCGTATTTACTGCTCCGGAGTCGGAAAAAGGTAATGGCTATCTGAAACAAGGTGATAATATGTGGATGTATAAGCGAAATACGAGGACTTTTCAACATATCAACCGTGATGAAAGTATAGCCGGGACCGAAGCGAAAGCAGAAGATTTTGAGAACAAAAAGCTGGTTGACCTGTATCAGCCGGCAGTTGATAAAAGTGGGAAAGAGATTTTAAGTGAGACTAAATTAGGCGATGTTCCCGTCTATCAATTTGAAGTTAAATCAAAGATCGAAAATGTTGCTTATCCCAAACGGATTTACTGGATTCGAAAAGATAATTACTTACCATTGAAGGTTCAGAGTTTCTCATTGAACGGCACGCTGATGCAGACAGCCTATTTTCTGAAATATACCCAAATTCAAGGTAAATATATGTTTGTAAAAGCAATCTTCATTGATGAATTTGAAAAAGCCAAAACAATCGTTGAGATCAAAAATATCTCGGTCCGCAAGATTGAAGATCATATCTTTACTAAGGCATATCTTGAAAATTTAAGTAAATAACAGGAGGTGTGAATATGAAGAGACGGAGTTTGTCTTATTGGGTGCTCTATGGTTTTTTAACACTAGTATTAGTAAATACTACAACCGTAGCGATGGCAAATACAACTGTTGATGAAGCGCAGTTGTTTTCGGAGACAGATAGCATAGTTGAGGAGTCAGCGTATGTAAAAGAGACTGTCGATGATGAATTGAAAGAGAAACGAATTGGTTTATCAGGTGAGATCAAGTCCGATATGAGCAGCTGGCAATATGATCAAAAATATGATTGGTTGGGGACCGGCGACAAATCCAAAAACAGTGAAACTGTAATTATTACTGATTTCCTGATTGACATCCGTCTGGAAGATGGGGTCAAGAGTTTTATCGATTTGGAACTCATTTATATCCCCGACAAGTTAAAAGATGAAGAGTTTGACATTAATATTAAAGAACTGTTTATCGATAATAACTGGCAAAATAAAGTCTATTTTCGTAACGGCAAACAAGTCTTAAAGTGGGGACGTTGTTATTTTTGGAATCCAACCGACCTGATAAATATTGATAAAAAAGACTTCTTCGACCTTGACAAGCGTCGGGAAGGAGTCTATGGTACGAAGATCCATATTCCTTCAGGCGCAACCCGAAATACATACTTTTTCATCGGTATGGATGATGAAGATGGGACCGATGAGCAATCTTTTGCCAGTAAATATGAATTCCTGGTTGGAAAGACAGAGATGGCCTTTTCAGCTTGGTATAAGAAGGATTATGAGCCGGTATTCGGGTTTGACTTTTCGAGCCGGATCGGTAGTGTTGATGTCCGTGGCGAGATCAGTTTATCTGATGGAGACAATTTCTATAAAATGAATGAGAAGACTTTTGTGCTGGAAAAAGAAGCTGATTGGATCCCGCGAGTCAGTCTGGGATTTACCAAGTTCTTTGATCATGGAGATATTAAAGACCGGTTCAGACTCACAGGTGAAATTTATTACAATGGTAATGGGTACACGGACAATATTTTTGAAATTATTGATACACTCGCACCAGCTGCTAAAACAACCTTTATTGAACAAGTCTATCAACCGTATTCGAACAGTAAATACTATGTGGGTGTGTTTACGACAGTTAAGAAGTTTTTAGTCTCTGATTTAAACCTGTCAGTTAATGCTATTATGAACTTGGTTGATAATTCGGTATCAATCTCAAGCGGGCTCAATTATCGCCCCTTGTTGAAGGACTATGAGATCGAACTGAAACTGAACAGCAATATCGGCAGTGACTACTCCGAAGCTACTTTTTCAGGGAATCCCTATCATATCTATTTGGGGACAACCTATTGGTTTTAACTATCCCAAGCAATTGAACAGCCAATTAAGGATCAAGGATCCCGTAAGATTATTTTTATGGGTTTTTTCTTTTATGAAATTCGATTGGCAAGGTGGAAAAGAGTATTTCCATAAATTTTCCAACATGTTATAGTATGTTATGTAATTATCGGCTTCCCGAACCCACTTAGCAACCAGGCTGGGTGAAAGATCATAGTTTATGGCCACCAACGCACAATTACGGGTTTCTTTGGTTTCTCTAATTATCTGTTGTTTAAACTCATCTGTGAATTTCGTCTTTTCAATAATGTCGCCCCCTATTTTTAATTTACCAGAGTTAAGACACTTTTGTCCAAAGAAATTAGGGGGCTAAAAAGATTTAGGCATTTTACCCTTTTAGCTTGTTTTGGACAATGTGAAAATCTAAGATTAAGTGAGATATTCAAAGAAAAATAAAGATTATTGAGGGAGTGAAGAATTACCTGATATTTATAATTACGATCTTCCGTTGATTTCCCATAGGATGAAAGAATTGTTTGATGACAAGGGAGTGGACAATGTTTGCTATAAACCCATTCTTCTGGTGGAAAGCGAGGATAGTTATTTTGAGTATTATATTCCGTTTGTGAGGGCGATTGATTGTGTCAAATGGGAAAAAAGCGAATATAGAGAGAAAGCAGGCGGTCTAAAAGGCATTGAAGGTGCTTTTGAGATTGATGAGCAAAAGGTGGGAAATAATAAAATATTTAAAATAAAAGATGCATTAAACGAGATTTGGGTAATAGATCAGGAATTAAAAGAAGGGCTTGAAAATATGGGCATAAAAGGTGCAAAAATAGTTGAGACAACTTCTTATGAGGGATAATGTATTCAAATATTGTTTATGTGGCGGGATGTGAAAATAACGGAACTACAGAAGTCGTCAAATATTGGAAGAACGAGCGGGCTTTAGCGTTAACCGGTATATTTGTATTAATACATAAAACCAATGAAAGGGGGTGTTGCAAAATGCAGCCCCCCATTTTTTACAACAAGAAAGAAATTTGTTTGTGATATTTGCGATAAGATGCTTACTAAGTATTGCAATTGTTTAACTTGACAGCAATAATAGGTATTGATATAATGAAATTAACAGAATGGTAATAACAACTTTAAATTAGCAAATTAAAATTACAGGAGCATTTGTCCGTTTGGTTTATGAAAATTTATTAAGATAAAAATTATTGAGGGAGGAACCATTGATGAATAGGAAACAAGCATTAGAACATTTTAAATCTGGTCCTTTGAAAGAAAAGGGAATAGAAAAAATGGACCAGGTTAACGAATATTTTAAAATACATAAGGAAGAATTGGTACCTGATTTTGTAGAGTCCTTTAGGAGCATTCCTGTAATAAACAAAACTAAACTTTGAAAAAAGAAGTACCGCCTAGTAGAATTGAAGTGTGCAATCACCAAAAACACAAATCTCAAAACTACAGGAGATACTCATAATGAAGTATACCCAAAATGAAAAAATTTTGCAAATCACAGATCAAACATTAATTATCGGAGTTGATGTCGCCAGTGAAATACACCATGCGAGAGCGTTTGACAACCGGGGAATTGAGTTAAGTAAGATTTTTAGGTTTTCAAACGATATCGAAGGATTTGAAGCATTTACAAGTTGGATTATGGAAATAAAACAGAAACATCACAAACAACAAGTAACAGTTGGGATGGAACCTACAGGACATTATTGGTTTACCCTCGCCCAACATTTAAAAGAACACGGCATTCGAATCGTGCTGGTGAATCCGATGCATGTTAAGCGCAGCAAGGAAATGGATGATAATAATCCGACCAAAAATGACCGTAAAGACCCAAAGACCATTGCCATGCTAGTGAAAGACGGAAGGTATATGGAACCGTATATTGATCATGATGAAGTAATTGCTAATGTTTCCGTTAGTGAGTTGCAGATGCTTATTGAAGGTCAGGAAGTGTCGGCTTTGCAAATTGGAACCGTAATGACACATCCGGAGTACAGAGGGAAAGGATTAGCCAGAAAACTGATGGAGTGTGTGATATGTTAAATAATCAATTAATCAGAGAAGTGGAATTTGCTAAGGAAGCGTTGAAAAACGAGCCTAATGGCCGGTTAACTTTAGAGTATAGAAAAAAAATATGGTCTGTTTATGGACCTCGTAAGATGGATAAAGCAAAAGCTATTATCGAAAAGCCTTTGATCAAAAGGGTAAAATTAGCCGCTCTATGTGCTGAAAAGGTGCTTCCTATCTGGCTTGAAGCATATTCGGATAAATATGATGCAGTGAAAGTCCTGAATTTTACAAGTGAATATTTAGATGGGTTAAGCTCATGGGAACGAGGCTATGATATCTATAATGAGTTTCGTGCCCGGATGGTAGAATTAGAAGAAGGCCCATTAAGGCCGCTTGCGGCAGGAAAGTGCATATCCCGTGTGCTTGCAACTGCATTATATGACTTGGATTGTGATGGGGATGAAAGTGATGAAGAATATGATTGCGAGGAAGATGACGATATCGATCTATGGGATGCAAGCTTTGCTGCTTCAGTGGCTTTGTCAGGTATCTATTGGAGTGAAAGTGATAATGATATTGAAAGGAGAAGAGAGTACTGGAATTGGTACTTGAACGAAGCTGTTTTTATCGCAGATACTTAAAAAGTATATGATTCATCTATAACTAATAATTTTTTTTGTAGAAGTTCTAAGTAAACTGCCACTGACCAAAACCAAAGAATTGCATATTTCCGGGACTTCAAACTTTTTTTTCCAAAAAGTTGGTTTATAATTTACACACCAACATTGAAAAATTTGATTTGGAGATAATTGATTATATTCGTAGCAGGTCAACCCCCGAATATTTGACTGTTGAATATGGAAGTGAAATGCCACATCTGCGCTGGTCCAAACGGCATAATGATCCCAAGGTTTTAATCTCGATGCTTAAGCCTGTTAAAGATTTTGGACGGCATAGCCCAAACACCGGAAGTATTGATGACCAACAAGTACGACAGGTTCAACCAGCTTGTAAAAACAGTTGCAGGCAGCACAACGATCATAAACAGCTACAACGGTGAAGGCTTAAGAGAAGCAAAAACAGTAAACGGCATAACGACAAGATACCTTTATGAATACGACAAAGTAATACTGGAAACAGACGCAAGCGGAAAAAATGCAACAGCGAGGAATATTTACGGGACAAATCTACTTGCAAGACTGGTAGAAAATGAATTATATTATTACTTGTATAACGGTCATGCAGATGTAACCGGACTGGTAAATGCCGCAACAGGTTCTTCTTGGTATTGGTGTAAAAATTGTTTTAAATATGCTCATTTCACAGGTGCAACGTTATCAACTAAATATATTTTCAACGACCCTTTATCTAAAATGGATAAATCTGAAATTGAACAGCTACATAAGAATGGTAAATTGTATGAATATTTAGATTCGCTTTGGGAAAAGGGACTATTACCATTAACGTTTAAACGTAAATCATAAGATTTAATGCAATAAACATCTGAATTAAAGGATTGTGGATTATGAACGTGCAAGAATTGAAGGGCAGAAATTAAGAAATATTATTCCTGATTTGGGAGGTAAATGATATGGATAATGTAATTAAGCCTAACCCAAAAACTCTTGATAAGGCATTAGGTGAATATTTGAAAAATCATGGGGTTGTCAATATCCATTGTGAAAGATGTAATGAACAAATTGAAGTAACACGAAAGACAGATACAGTTTTTATTGTTAATTGTAAATGTGGTTTGTACAATGGCACTTGTAGAGGACTATGAGGTGATTTACCTCTACACGCTACGGCAATTAAACAGTGGAAAAATAAAGGAACTAAGTAAATTTACTCCTGACCGCTCTTGAAAAGAGGTGGGTGTAGGTTTCAAAAATCCTATTGGGAAACGTGTAGGCATGAGTTACATAAAGGACTCTCAGATAGGACTGTGACAGGGGACGGCAGACAGTGTGAAAAGTAAAATCTATACTCCGTCTTTGAACTAACTAATACCTGTTTTTTGTCAAAAACTTAGTATTTTTAACCCTAATTCAAAAATATTATTGAAGCCGGTCGAAAGGCTTAATGCTCATAAAGTGCGGTTGCCGATAGGTTTTGTGGAGACAGGAAAAAAGGAGAGTGAAAAAATGGCAACTAAACTTATATCAAATTTTGTATTTGCTTGTATTGAAGATGATGTAATTATGGTGGGTTTTGCTGATGATGAATTCAATACAAAAGAACACCTATTACTTCAAAAAGCTTTGGAATTTGATGAACAAGATATAGCATTAGGACATGATAAAGTTCATATAACTTATTTTGATGAGTTGTATTCTTCTTATGGTGGAATTGTCAAACTTGAACTTAAAAACAATATTGTTGAAATTCAAATTGATAAAGATACTGCCAAAAAACTAAATACAGAAGAACAACTGGAAATATCGCTTCCAGAAGCTTATGACAGAACAAATTTAATATACCATTTGAAGCTTATGTTTAAGGATAACACTGATACTTTATTTATTAAATAAGATTATACTGACTGTGAATTGAAATACTTAGAAAAAGCCGGATTCAGTAATGTTTCCGGCTCTTTCTTTATTTATCGAAGCACTATTCATGTTGCTGTTGTAATAGATTGCTGGACTAATATTTTAGGTGAAATTACTTTTGAAAATAGACCTTCAAAATTTGATAAATTCATGCAGGATGTAAAAAAGATTTACAAGGATTTAACCCCATGTTTCGGGCTTGAAGATACAAGAGGATTTGGAAGGAATTTTACTTCTTACCTGTTAGGGCATAAATTTACTGAGAAACATGTAAACCCTGCTTATACTGATTCCATGCGGTCAAGTGCCCCAATGAGTAAAAAAATGATTTGTTTGATGCGTTTTGTGTTGCCAAGGTTTTGCATGATATGGTGGACACTTTGCCGGATGAAGAACATAACGACTTACATTAGACTATTCGCCAACTTGTAAAACGCAGGAACAGCCTTGTTAAAGGTATTGTTATTGCTAAGAATCAATTAAATTCCAATTTAACAAATGTCTATCCAAGTTACAAGAAATATTTCTGTGACGTGGATAATAAAACAGCTTTGTTATTTTGGGAGAAGTACCAACACCCACAGTATTTAAAGGGTATAAAGCCGGAAACGCTTTTAGAGGAATTAAGGACAATACATAAAGGAATGAAGCAGGAACAGGCAGAAATGATATTGTCATGGGAGTTAAAAGCAAACGGAAAAGACTATAGTTACTGACTTCAATAATGCGGGAGTTGGTAATAAGGGAATCATAAATGGGAAAAATCCTGCTCAAAGATTGGCAGATAAATTAAGCAATCTACCAAAAAATCAACGACTAAATTCTGCCACAGTTATAAGAACAAAATCTGGTAAGTATATTGTTTCTACAAATAAAACAAAGAATCTAAATACAGAAGTATCTAAAGTTTTAGATGATTTAGGAAATGTAAACAATTTTAATAGAGGGTACGGTGAGGTTAGTGCAATAAGTAGAGGCTTTGATAAAGGATCACAAAGCGAACTAGCTGGGGCAGATATATATACTGCTTACGTTAGGGGGCCAAATAGCACGACTGAGTTAAATGGTGCTTATCATAGTCCATGTGATGTCTGTGGTCCATTGTTGGATTTTTTCAAAATGAATCAAATTGAATGGTAATGTAATATAAAACTTAGGAGCATTCCTGTATTGAAATCAAATGAACTTTGAAAAGACGAGTACCTCCTGTTAGAATACTGGGTGTAAGCAAGTTACCCCTAACAAAATAAGA
>Ga0209720_1000479_pt1 | contig 42371 bp, 31 predicted proteins | sample AD_JPNMR3_MetaG_FD_184426 | JGI IMG/M metagenome (GOLD analysis project Ga0209720, IMG submission 184426) | Active sludge microbial communities of municipal wastewater-treating anaerobic digesters from Japan - AD_JPNMR3_MetaG (SPAdes) (version 2) | ecosystem: Engineered > Bioreactor > Anaerobic... | reverse complement strand
AATTGTTCTCGTACGAAATGAAATTTCGCAAGAAAATACCCAAACGCTTGAGCCCTTCAGGCAAACCCTGGATCTTTTGGAACGAGGGTTAACGTTGATTCAACCTGTTTTGATATCAAAGGCCATCGATGAACTAGTCTCGAAGGTTGTGTTGTATGAGCTATCCCCTCATGGTTTTCATCTTTTGCTTGAACGTTTGGCGGCTCTGGTGGTGGTAGTGTTAGAAGAACTCAATATCCCCTTGTCGGAACTTTTCCCTCCGGGGGCCGGCCCTTTTGAAGACCTTCGTTCTATTCGTACGTTAGATACTTTAAGAAACTGGCTTTCTGCCATGGCGGAAAGTATCCAGGCTCTGATAACACGACGACAAGAGAAGTTGGCTATCCAGAAGGTTCGAGAGACCCTGGGGTATATAGAACGTTTTTATATGCAAGAGGATCTTTCTATTCGTCGTCTCTGTGAGGAACTATATATTAGTCCTAGTTATTTAAGTGCCCTTCTCAAAACCCACACCGGCAAAACCTTTGTGGAACTTCTTACCGAAACGAGAATCCAGAAGGCCTGTGAATTACTGCGAAGTTCCGACAAAAAAACCGCGGAAATTGCCCGCCTTGTGGGATATCAGGATCCGCACTATTTTGGGCTAATATTCAAAAAACTAATTGGCAAGACACCTGGCGAATATAGGAAGAATTATGAGTGAACGAGCAGCATCCCATTCTCATAGTATTCAAGTAACCATGGCCCTGGCTTTTTCGGTGGTATCGGTCTCTATCATCGTGGCTGCTATTTTACTTTCATATGCTTTTACAGAGGAAGCGGCCCGACTTTCTTCCCGGACCTATACTCGCCAATTGATTCGTCAGATTGCCCAGAATGTGGACATGTATATCGATTACATGAAGAGTATTTCTTCCTTTATCCAGGGAAATCAGGATATTCAGGGATATCTTTCTGCTACAGAGGAAAGTCGTTTTTTTTCTCGTCAACGGGCCCGGGAAGTGTTGGAAACTATTATCCGCAGCCGGAAAGATATAAGTTTAGTCGCTCTTTTTGATATGCAGGGCAAACCTCTTTTTCATGATGAGCGGCTCGAAGTAAATCCTCATCGGGATCCAAGGCGGGAAAACTGGTTTGTCTCGGCTATGCAAAGGCCGGGAGAAAGTCATATTTCCTCTTCCCACGTCCAGAACATCCTTAAAAATCAATATCGGTGGGTGATATCTTTATCCCGTTGTATTGTTTCAGAACAGGACGCCTCTACTCTTGGTATCTTGCTGGTGGATCTGAATTATGATCTTATCCAGCGGATCTGTAGCTCTGTCCGGCTTGGGAAACGGGGGTATGTATTTATTATTGATGGAAAGGGGGAATTAGTATACCATCCCCAGCAACAGCTTATTTATAGTGGTTTAAAAAAAGAGAATATCCCTCAAATTCTTGAAACAAAAAGTGATTATTTTATCGCCGATATTCCCGACATGAAAGTTCTGTATAGTGTTCAAAACCTCCAGAATGTGGATTGGAAAGTGGTGGGGGTTAACTATAAAGATGAATTAGTGGAAAATCAGGAGCACATTCGACGGACCTATGCATTGTGGGGGGTGGCTTTTTTCTCGATTTCGATACTTCTTTCTATTGTTGTAGCCCAACAAATTTCTCGTCCCATAAAGCGACTGCGGAATTCGATGCGTCTTGTGGAACAGGGGAATTTCCATATTCGGTCAAATATTCGGGCGAATAATGAAATAGGGGAACTGGCCCGGGATTTTAATCTGATGGTAGAAGAAATCGAAAAACTTCTCTATCGAATTAAGGAACAACAGGAAGCAAAACGAAAAAGCGAGTTAAAGGCCCTTCAAATGCAAATAAATCCCCACTTTTTGTACAATACATTGGATTCTATTATTTGGATGGCCGAAGGAGGAAAACAGACCGAAGTGGTAGAAATGAGTGCAGCCCTGGCAAAGCTCTTTCGGCTCAGTATTAGTAAGGGTCGGGAGATTGTGACTATTGGCTCGGAAGTGGAACATGTCCGTAATTATCTTACTATTCAGAAGATCCGTTATCGGGACCGACTCGATTATCGAATAGAAATACCGGACCTTCTTATAGAATATCGAACGGTAAAAATTATCCTCCAGCCGTTGGTAGAAAATGCTATTTATCATGGCATCAAAAACAAAGGAGGCCCAGGACTTGTGGTAATTGGTGGTTGTTTGATCCATGAACCTGAGGGAAGTAGAGACCGGATAGAGCTTTTTGTTCAGGATGATGGGGTTGGCATGGATGATGAGACGCTTCAAAGATTGCGAAAACGACTGGGAAGGGTAAAAAATGAAGGTCTTCCCTCTGAATCTGAAGCCGGTGGGTTTTCTGAAGGAGAATCTGGTGCGTCCTTTTCTGGGGAGGGAGGCCTGTCTAGAAAGGGAGGGACATCCTTTGGAATTCCTTTAAAAATAGCAGATAATTCTCATAGCGGGACTTCGCATCATGGACTGGGGGTTCTTAATGTGGATGAACGAATCAAGTTGTATTTTGGTCCAGCCTATGGTTTACGCTATGAAAGCCAGGAAGGTAAAGGAACAACTGTCTACATCGACCTGCCGGCGATTTTAGAAGATATAGAAGAATAGGGGAAAAGTATGAAACGACGTACGGTTTTTATTGTACCGGCGATACTTCTTTTTCTTCTTTTTACGGGGATTTTTATCATCCTGTATTTTACCCAAACCCCTTTTCCACAAAAAGAAATACGGGTTGTGGCGGTTTTAAAAACCATCGATACAAATATGGAATTCTGGGAAGTAGTCAAAACAGCTATGAGAATGGCGGCGAATGAATTAGGAATAGGTCTTGAAATTGTAGGTCCCCCAGACGAAAGTGACATCGAAAGTCAAATCCGTATTATGGAGGCAGTAATTCAACAAAAGCCATCAGTAATTATTTTGGCGGCCACAGATAGGGAGCGACTTGTTCCTCTGGTAGAAAAGGCTCATCACCAAAGAATTCCGGTAATTACCCTCGACTCGGGGGTAAAAAGTCCGCTACCCAGGACATTCGTGGCGACCAACAATGTGGAAGCGGCCCGGGAACTTGCTCGCTATGCCCAGAATCATATCCCGCCGGAGAGTATGGTAGCTATTGTAAATCACATCCCTGGAGCCACTACAGCTATAGAACGAGAGCAGGGGGTGCGCAGTATCCTTGAAAAGGACCCTCGCTTTACTATTATTGGTACCTATTTTACCGACAATTTTGAGGAGAATGCCTATACCATCGCCCGTTCATTGATGAATCAGTATCCTCGTTTAAGGGCACTTCTTGCGATGAATGAGGTCTCGGTAATCGGATGTGCCCGGGCCATCAGGGATCTGGAGAAAAAAGGTAAGGTTCAACTTTATGGTTTCGATAATTCCCTTGTGGAGGTTCAATTCCTCGAAGAGGGTGTCTTGAATGCCACCGTAATCCAACGGCCCTTTACGATGGGGTATCTTTCTGTCCAAATAGCAGTGGATGTCCTGAGAGGAAAAACCTTTCCGTCTTTTACCGACACCGGTTCGGTGTTGATTACTCCTGAAAACATGTATTATCCAGAGCACCAAAAGCTTCTGTTTCCTTTTGTAAAGTAAACCGAAGCAAGGCTTGCCGTTTGAAAAATGTCAGCCCCGGGAACCGGTATTTAAAAAAGTCCCCACCTCTAAATTTTTTCCCCCTTTGTTTTTTCAAAAAGACTGTTGATTTGCTTGTTTTTTACTTGCATTTTTCTTGTTATAATGTATAATATGAAAGTGTAATGAAAGTAATATGAAACTATATCGAAAGGTTTTAGTCTTATGATCGATGATCTTCAAGATCGGGAACGACTTATTCTTGAACGACTTGCCCGGGAAGGTTCCCTTCAGGTAAGCGAGCTTGCCCAGGAATGGGATCTCTCGGAGGTAAGTATCCGAACTATTCTCCGAGGGCTGGAAGAAAAGGGCTGGCTCATCCGGACCCGAGGGGGAGCGGTCCCTGCCTATCACAAGGACATTCTGGAACGGCAACAACAACATGTAGAAGAAAAGCATCGGATTGCCCGGGCCGCAGCAGAACTCATTCAGGATGGGGATGTGGTAATGATAGAAGCAGGAACGACGACGGCCCTCATCACCCGTTATCTAATAGGAAAACGGGATGTCCATATTGTGACCAATTCAACCCTTGCGTTTTCCTATGCCCGTATGAATCCGGCACTGCAAATTACCATGACGGGAGGAGAATTTCGCAGGCCCACCGAATCGCTGGTAGGTCCCCTGGCGCTTGAAACGATTGGTCAGCTTAACGTGCGTCTTGCCTTTGTAGGTACCGATGGTTTTAGTCTGGGCCGGGGAATGACTACCCATCTTATTGAAGGAGCGGAAATTGTAAAAGCCATGAAGCGTCATGCGGAACAGACGATCCTTGTGGCTGATTCAAGTAAATATGGAAAGGTTGGTTTTGTGTCGGTTCTTCCTCTTTCGGCGGTGGCCCTTATCATTACCGATTCGGCCCTTCCCGAGGCGGCGGTAGCGGAACTTCAGGAAGCGGCGGTTAATCTGAAACTGGTATGAAGGGTTCGGAAAGGGGAAAATTCCGAACCACAAGGAGGTGTACGGTATGGCCCAGGTGGTGGTAATGCCGAAGCAGGGGAACACGGTAGAATCCTGCATTATTGTGGCCTGGCATGTTAAGGAAGGAGATTTGGTACAACCAGAAACTCCTCTGTGTGATGTGGAAACCGATAAGGCCACCTTTGAGGTTCCTGCTGGTGTGGCAGGGGTGGTTCTGAAATTGTTATATCCCGAGGGAGAAGATGTCCCCGTATTACACCCTATTGCGGTTATTGGCGAAGCGGGAGAAGCCTGGGAAACGGCCCTCGGCCAGAAAGAGCACAAAGAGGATACGAGGGGTTCACTCTCTGCCAGGGGACAGGAGGAGAAAAAACTGGGTCCGTTGCCCACATCTCCAGAGGAAGCAATTCCCGGACGCGCGATGCATTCGGCTTCGGTTGAAAGTTCCTCTCAGGAAATGAAGCCCTCATCTCCAATCCCCGCTGACCACATCCCTATTTCGCCCCGGGCCCGAAAACGGGCGGAAAAAGAAGCGGTACCACCTTACCACCTTTCGGGCAGTGGCCCTGAGGGAAGAATTATCGAACGGGATGTGGAGGCCTATCTTGAAAAACGGCCCCCCCTTACCGCTGCAGCCCGGGCAACTCTGATAGAAAGCAGGAATTCCGGGTCGCCTCGGGCTGGTTACGGGAATGATGTTTCTGGAGAGTTTCAAGAATTGACTTCCGTGCCGGCTGAGGGTTCTGGAATTGGAGGTCGGATCCGGGAAGAAGACCTGAGTTCTTTTGTGTCTTCACAAGGAAAAGAGAAGGACCGGTCTTTCCCGCCTGGGGTAAGCCAGAAAGGGGCTTTTACTTCACAGAAAGAAAAAGAGACCCCCGTATCTGGTCCAGAGGGGCCCATCATTACCCCTATAAAGGGTATTCGGAAGGTTATCGCGGAGCGGATGTGGCAGTCCCTGGCTACCACCGCTCAATTTACCCTTCACAGCCATGGGTCTGCCCGGAAGATGCTTGCCCTGCGACAGGAATTTAAAGAGAGTCCAGAAGCACTGGGCCTCAGGAATATTACCATCAACGATATGATTCTTTTCTTAGTGTCCCGGCTGCTTCTCCAGTATTCCTACATGAATGCCCATATGGTGGATGAACAGCTTATTACATACCAGGATGTGCACCTGGGAATGGCGGTGGATACCCCCCGGGGGCTCATGGTACCGGTGATTCGTTATGCCAATCGTTGTTCCTTAGTAGAAATTTCCCGGCAGGCAAAACGTCTTGCCCAGGCCTGTCTTGATGGAACCATTTCGCCGGATGACCTCACGGGGTCTACCTTTACAGTGACTAATCTAGGATCCGTCGGGGTAGAAAGTTTTACGCCGGTGCTTAATGTGCCGGAAGTGGCCATCTTGGGTGTTTGTTCCATCGAGCCGAGGGCAATTCAAGGGCCAGGAGGGAATGTGGTGTTGGAACCTCATATAGGCTTTAGTCTTACTATCAATCATCAGGTAGTAGATGGGGCCCCGGCGGCCCGCTTCTTGCAGGCCCTGGTCCAGGCGGTAGAACAGTTTGATCTCTGGATGGCCCTTTGAACGGGAAACAAGGATGCCTTCTGACTGTTAGGGGAAGGAAAGAGATCGGGTGTGGCTCATGAAAGAGCAGAATAAGGAAGGGAAAACCATGTCAGACTTTGATGTGATTATCCTGGGGGGTGGCCCAGCGGGATACCAAGCGGCAGAGCGTTTAGGAAGTAACCATCGTAAGGTATTGTTGATAGAACCTCAGTTTTTAGGGGGCACCTGTCTTAATGTGGGGTGTATCCCCACCAAGACGCTCCTCCATAGTGCAAAGCTCTATCTTCACAGTCGAGAAGCGGCGGCCTTTGGCGTAACCGTGGAAGGTCTTCGCTATGATTGGGAGAGCATGCAGGGCTGGAAAGAAGAGGTGGTAACAAAGCTCCGGGAAGGGATTGCCTTCCAAATGAAACGGGCCGGTGTTACGGTGATAGAAGGGTGGGGCAGGTTGATAGCCCCTCCTCAGGGGACGGAGCCTGCCCGTGTCCAGATTAGTCAGGGAGAAAGGGTCGGTGAAGAATACCGTGCTCCCGCCGTACTGGTATGTACCGGGTCGGTTCCTTTGTTGCCCCCTATCCCGGGGATTCAGAACAACCCTGCCGTGGTGGATTCTACGGGGCTTTTGGGTATGCGTGAAGTTCCCCAGAACCTGGTGGTGGTGGGGGGCGGGGTCATCGGGGTTGAGTTTGCTGGTCTTTTCTCAGCCTTCGGGGTGCCTGTCACGGTGATCGAAATGACCGATGAGATTCTCCCCTTTATGGATCGAGAACTGGCGCCCCTGTTACGAAAGTCCTTTAAGGAGGTGGACTTTCGTCTTGGTTGTAGGGTGGAAAAAATTGAAGGGAACATCCTTTTTTATACGAATCGGGAAGGAAAGGGCGAACAGATCACAGCGGACCGGATCCTTATGGCGGTGGGACGCCGTCCCCAAATCGGAGGGTGGGGAGCTGAAACGGTTGGCCTTGACGTACGTTCCCAGGGAGTTGTGGTGGATGAATGGATGCGCACCACGGTGCCGGGTATCTGGGCGGCGGGGGACGTGACCGGAAGGAGCCTGCTTGCCCATGGGGCCTATCGGATGGCCGATGTGGCATCCCGAGATATCCTGGCCTATCTTGAGGGAGAGGGCTCTGGACGGGGAATATTCCGTATGCGATGGGAGGCCATCCCCTGGGTGGTATATGGAATGAACGAAGCGGCAGGGGTTGGCCTTACTGAACAGGATGCCCAACGGCAGGGGATCCCTTACAAAAAGGTAACGGTGCCCCTCAAGGTTTCGGGTCGCTTTGTGGCAGAAAATGGCTTTGGAATCCCCGGCACTTGCAAAGTTCTGGCGGACCCCCATAAAGGCCGTATCCTGGGAATTCACCTGGTGGGTCCCTATGCGTCGGAAATTATCTGGGGGGCCGCCCTCATCCTTGAACAGGAACTCCGTATTCAGGATGTCCGGGAATTAATTTTTCCTCACCCCACAGTTTCAGAGGTGCTGCGAGATGCGGTGTGGGCCTTTGAATAAAAAATAGGAGGATGTTTATGCCAAAATCCATAGTGATAGATCCCAAAGAGGTACGAAAAAAGGGTACTTTAAAAATCGAATCGATCCCTCTTAATTCTTATACGAGCGATCTCTCAAGGGAATTGAAAGAGTATGGCAAGGAAGGGCTTATTCACATCTGGTACGATATGGTGACCATTCGTACCTTTGAAAGCATGTTGAATGCCATAAAGACTACCGGTTCCTGGGAGGGAATATCGTATACCCATAAGGGCCCGGCCCATCTTTCAATAGGACAAGAAGCCGCCGCTGTTGGTCAGTGTGTGCATCTGGGCCCAGAGGATTTTATTTTTGGGAGCCATCGCAGTCATGGGGAAATCCTTGCCAAGTGTTATTCAGCTCTTCGAAAGATTGAAGAACGCCAGCTCGAAAAGATAATGAAACAGTACCTTGGTGGAGAAACCCTTTCCTATGCCGAACGGATACCATATACGAATATCCGGGACCTGGCAGAAAATTTTGTGCTTTTTGGCACCCTGGCTGAGATATTCGCCCGAAAGGCTGGTTTTAATCGCGGCCTTGGGGGCTCTATGCATGCCTTTTTTACTCCCTTTGGTTCCATGCCTAATAACGCCATTGTGGGAGGTTCTGCGGACATCGCCACCGGAGCGGCTCTGTATAAACGGATAAACCGGAAACCGGGAATTGTTATTGCAAATATTGGAGATGCATCGATGGGCTGTGGCCCCGTATGGGAAGCCATGATGTTGGCTTCGATGGATCAGTATAGGACCCTCTGGCCCAAAGAAATAGGTGGGGCCCCACCTATTCTTTTTAATTTCTTCAATAACTTTTACGGTATGGGTGGCCAAACCATGGGAGAAACCATGGGCTATCAGGTCCTGGCCCGGGTCGGCGCGGGGGTAAATCCCGAAAATATGCACAGTGAACGGGTCGATGGATATAATCCCCTTGCCGTAGCCGATGCGATTAAACGAAAAAAGGAAATTTTACTTGCTGGCAAAGGACCGGTTCTCCTGGATACCCTTACCTACCGGATTTCGGGACATTCCCCCTCGGATGCATCGAGTTACCGGACTGCCGAAGAAATTAAGCTCTGGCAAGAGGCGGATTCTATTGCCTGGTATGGAAAGTACCTGGTAGAAGGCGGTGTGGTAAGCCAGACTGAACTTGACAGCATACAGGGAGCTATTGTGGAAAAGGTCCGGCGAGTATTGGCCCTCGCCGCAGATGATACGGCCTGTCCCCGGGCAACCGGGACGTTTATTGAATCGGTAATGTTTTCTAACGGAAAGGTAGAAAGGTTTGATGAGCGACCAGTGGAACTCTTGCAGCCCCTTGAGGAAAATCCCCGAGTAAAGTCTATTGCAGGTCGGGCTCGGTATGCCCTCGATACCGAGGGAAAACCTCTCCCTAAGAACAGGGTATACCAGTATCGGGATGCCCTTTTTGAGGCCCTGGCCTATCGATTTTCAGTGGATCCTACCATGGCGGCCTGGGGTGAGGAAAACCGTGATTGGGGTGGCGCCTTTGCGGTATATCGGGGCCTTACTGAACTTCTTCCCTATCATCGTCTTTTTAATAGCCCCATTTCGGAAGGAGCCATTGTCGGTGCCGGTGTAGGATATGCCCTGTCGGGTGGGCGAGCAGTGGTGGAACTCATGTATTGCGACTTTATGGGCCGGGCGGGGGATGAAATTTTTAACCAGGCCGCAAAATGGCAGGCCATGTCGGCGGGTCTTTTGAAAATGCCCCTCGTCGTCCGGGTTTCGGTGGGGAACAAGTACGGAGCCCAGCATAGCCAGGACTGGAGTGCCCTGGTGGCCCACATCCCCGGCCTCAAGGTAATGTTCCCTGCTACCCCTTATGATGCCAAGGGAATGCTTAATCTGGCCCTGCGAGGAACCGATCCGGTGATTTTCTTTGAAAGCCAGTTGCTCTATGATATGGGAGAACTCTTTGTTCCTGGTGGTGTCCCTGAAGGGTACTATGAGATTCCCGAAGGGGAACCCATTGTTCGTCGTCCAGGTCAGGATCTTACCATTGCGACCCTGGGAGCTACCCTCTATCGGGCCCTGGATGCAGCAAAGCTCCTGGAGGAACGATGGGGTCTTTCTGTGGAAGTCATCGACCTGCGGTTTATTAATCCCTTAAAATACGATCTTCTTGTGGAATCGGTCCGAAAAACGGGGCGGCTTCTTCTGGCAAGCGATGCGGTGGAGCGGGGAAATTTTTTGCATACCGTGGCTAGCATGGTACAAACCCTGGCGTTTGATTACCTTGATGCGCCAGTGGCGGTGGTGGGAAGCCGCAATTGGATTACCCCTGCGGCAGAAATGGAAAGCCTCTATTTCCCCCAGGTGGAATGGATAGTGGATACCATTCATGAACGGATTCTTCCCTTGCCGGGGTATCGACCGACAACCGTGCAAACCGGAGGAGATCTGGCTCGTCGGTATCGTCTGGGAGTATAGGGAGACGGTATGGAACCTATTCAACCGCCTCGGGAAAAGACTGAAAAGGCGGAAGACAGAAAACAACAGGAACTGCTTGAACGAATCGATAACCCCTTTTGTACCAGGGAGGAACGGTTGCGAGCCCTGGCCCTCTATCTTGAAGGGAATATCAAAGAATCGGAACGAAAATTTATTTCATCTTCTCAGGAAGAAGTTCAGGAAGTAAACAACCATATCCACACGGTGTATAGCTTTAGTCCCTATACTCCGACCATGGCAGCCCTGCGGGCTTGGCAGTCGGGACTGGGAGCGGCTGGCTCGGTGGATCACGACTCGGTAGGCGCCGCAGAAGAAATGAAGGCCGCCTGTGCGCTAGTGGGAATCGGATCCTGTGTAGGCTTTGAAGTTCGGGTCAGTTTTAAAACCGACCGACAGGGAAATCTTACTCCCTTCAAGGAGCGTAAGATTAACAACCCCGATTCTCCCGGGATTGCCTACATGACGGTACAGGGTATCCCTTCACCATCCCTTGGGGCAGCACATCAATTTCTTGACCCCGTGAGAAAGGCCCGCTATACCCGTAGTCGTCGTATGGTAGAACGGCTTAATCAGAAATTACTTGAAAGTTCTCCACTCGGTCCCCTTTCTTTTGAGAATCATGTGGTGCCCCTCTCCCTGTATCATCGGGGGGGGACCATTACGGAACGACACATTTTAGCGGCCCTGGCCCAGCGATGTATGGCGGTTTTTGGAAGAGGGCAGCCCTTACTTATGGCTTTAGAAGAGGTTTTGCACGTTCAGGTTCCCCCTCGACTTGTGCTATACCTTCTGGAAGAAAACAATCCCCATTATATTTACGACCTTCTGGGAATTTTTAAGACCGAAATTCTTCCCCTTATTTATGTTGAACCGGACGAAATAGAATGTCCACCGGTACATAGGGTGGTAGATTTTGCCCGTACTATCGGAGCCATTCCTGCCTATGCCTACCTGGGGGATGTGTCTGAATCTCCAACGGGGGATAAAAAAGCAGAACAGTTTGAAGATTCATATCTGGATGAACTGTTCTTTTTCCTTAAAATGACGGGTTTCCAGGCAGTAACCTATATGCCCCCCCGCAATAGCCGGGAACAACTTCACCGTGTGCAAAGGCTCTGTGCTGAATATGGATTTATGGAAATATCAGGGGTAGATATCAATAGTTCCCGCCAATCCTTTCGCTGCCCCCAGGTGGTAGAACCAGAATTTCGCCACCTGGTGGATACCACCTGGGCCCTTATTGCCCATGAACGGCTGGCCTCGGTCCGACCATCCTTAGGACTTTTTTCATCAACCCATCCCTGGAAAGAGCTTTCGCTTAAAGAACAACTTGACCGTTATGCCACAATTGGGAAAGGCCTAAACCGGAAGGAACCAGAAAAAAGTGCCCACCAGTGGGCAGAGCGAATCGAACAAGGAGGATGGCATGGGTGATCTTGAAATCCTATTAGCTCCCTTTGTCCGGGGCTTATATCTTGATAGATTAGGACGGCCCGTACTGGTTCAGGGTCGTCCTGTAAAGAATATTCCCCCATCGGTGCCCCTGATGGAGGTACCGGCACTTCCTCAGGAAAAAAATCCCGCGGAGGGAATCCCTGAAGGGAGTACAGAGAAACAAAGCGTATCGGCGAAATTCCAGGGCCCGGAAGAGATGTCCTTCGAGCCTTCGCTGGCGGCCCGCCGGCAGGAATGGGAAGAGGGGGTCACAAAAAAGCTTAGGGCGGTTTTCCCTGGATCTACAGGGGGGCCTGCGCCAGGGAAAAAACTTTCTGGCCCCCTCTCAAAGGAACAGGAAGGAACCGCCCTCACAGAAAATCGAGCAGATTCTTCCCCTGTCGTCGGGGACGAGAGAACAGGAGGGGTCTCTTCCTTGTTGGCCCTTCGCTGTGGCAATGATCTTTTTTGCTTCTGGGTCGATACAGACTACGATCGGCTCTGCCGGCGGGCCGCTACAGAGGACTTCTCCTCATTGGAGCTTATCCCCTTAAAGGAAGACACCCCAGGACAAGAAGCCGCAACAAATTCTCAAAGTGGGAACCCCTTGCCCCCGCTTATGAAAGAAAGGGATACCCATAGGGCTGTTCCTCTTTCTCTCGATGCGGTGGCGCCACTTTGTGCCCGGGCAGAAGGGCGAAGCCAGGTTGTTGTCGGCCGTGTAGCCCTGGTTACTGGTGGTGCCCAGGGCTTCGGAGAAGAACTTGTCCGGGGGCTTGCGGCGTCGGGGGCCCTCGTATATATCGCTGATATGAACCTGGAAAAAGCCAAAGCCCTTTCGGAGACAATAAATCGTGCTCTCAACAAAAAAATTACCATTCCCGTTTTTTGTAATGTGGCAGAAGAAAGGTCAGTGCGGGATCTTTTTGAGCTTGTAAGCCAGCAAACGGGAGGACTGGATATTTGTGTCAGTAATGCGGGGATCCTCCGAGCTGGGAGCGTACTTGATCAATCCCTTGAAGATTTTGATCAGGTAACTCGAGTGAATTATACGGCTTTTTTCTTGGTGACCAAGTATGCAGCGCAGGTGCTTCGTCGTCAGGCTCTTATGGCCCCTTACTGGTATACGGATATAGTTCAAATTAACTCTAAATCAGGGCTTGAAGGATCTAACAAGAACGGCGCCTATGCGGGGAGTAAATTTGGAGGAATTGGCCTGGTGCAGAGTTTTGCCCTAGAACTGGTAGAGTATAACATAAAGGTGAATGCCATCTGTCCTGGTAACTTTTTTGATGGGCCCCTCTGGTCTGACCCTGAACGGGGGCTCTTTGTTCAATATTTACGGGCCGGGAAGGTCCCGGGGGCGAAGACCGTGCAGGATGTGCGGGCCTTTTACGAAGCCAAGATTCCTATGAAACGGGGCTGTACGGGGCCAGACGTACTCAAAGCCCTTTATTACATCGTGGAACAGGAATATGAAACGGGTCAGGCTGTGCCGGTAACGGGGGGACAGGTGATGCTCCACTAAGAAAGGGGGTGCCTATGGAATATGCCATTGCGGTTTTTGATATTGGAATGACCAATAAACGATTGGCGATTTATGATGAAAACTTGAGCCAATTGGAGGCGGTATACCGGACGTTTCACCCAATAGAAAGGGGGGGAATACCCTGTCATGATCTTGAGGAAATAGAAAAGTGGTTTATAGAAGAATTGAGGAAGGTTGCCCAAAAATATCCTATTGTGGCCCTTTCGGTATCAACCCATGGGGCAACTTTTGTGGGTGTGGACAAAAAAGGAAACCCCATACTTCCCTGTGTCCTATACACCCACGAGCCGGGACCTTCTTTTCATACCGAATTTTATGAGCATTTTGGGAATCCCATCGAACTCCAGAAGAGTACCGGCACACCTCCCTTTGGAGCCCTTATCAATCTTGCTAAGGGGATCTGGTTTGCCCAGCAACAATTCCCTGAAGACTGGTCCCAGGTCAGATATGTCTTGAATTATCCCCAATATTGGGGATTTCGTCTTACAGGACAGGTTGGGGCGGAAGGGACCTATACGGGCTGCCACACCTATCTGTGGGATTGGGAGCGCCAGGACTGGTCTTCGGTGGCCCGAGCGTTGGGGCTCCTTCCTCTACTGCCGTCTCACCTGCAAAATTCCTGGGATACCCTGGGGACCCTTAATTCAGAAATAGCCCGGATTACAGGGCTTTCCCCAAATGTTCTGGTTACCATGGGTATTCATGACTCCAATGCGGCCCTTCTTCCTCATTTTGCAAAGAAGGGGAAAACCGGCTTTGTGCTCAATTCTACCGGTACCTGGTGTGTCATCATGAACCCGATGGATACCTATGGATTCAATCCCGAAGATCTGGGAAAGGTGGTGTTTTTTAATCAGTCTGCTTTTCGCAGTCCCGTAAAAACCGCCATTTTTCTCGGTGGTTTTGAGTTTGAGCAATGGTCCACCTTGTTGATGCGCTTATACGGCCGGTCTGACATTCCTCCCTTTGAGCCTGGACGGTACCAGCGACTCCTTTCAGAGCGATCTGTCTTTGTGCTTCCTGAACTTACCCCCGGTTCGGGACAGTACCCTCAGTCCCGAGCCCGTCTTGTGGTAAAGGGCTATTCCTATGAATACGAGGAACTTGTAAAGATGGCAGGGCTACCAGGATCGGTGCCCATCCAAGAAAGGGAAAAACAGAGCTCAACGCAAGAAAACTTCAATGCCTCTGGACGAGGGCCATTGGCAGGATTTCCCTATGAGGATGCTATTGCGGCTCTCCGAATAGGACTGGTGATGCAAAGTCTTACTGCCCTGGAACGGGTGGTGCTTCGGTCTTCTCAGCCGATCTTTGTGGAGGGAGGCTTCCGAAAAGATCAAGCCTATAATCGCCTGCTTTCCGCAGCTCTCCCCGGGAATCCTCTTTTTTTGACAGATATTGCCGAAGCCAGTGCCTTTGGAGCTGCTATGATCGCCAAAATGGCTTATGCCGGCAAGGGACTTTCTGATTTGTCGGAAGATTTTGTGGTTGAGTACCGGGAAGTCCCCAAAGAATCCTATAAAGAAATAGGGGACTATCGAAAAGCCTGGGAACGGTGGATCCGGGGCTAGGGGAAAATACGTATCACCAATGAGGAGGGTACCATGAAAACAAAGGCGGTCCGTTTGTACGGAGTTAACGATTTACGGCTTGAGGAATTTGAACTCCCTGAACTTCGGGACGATGAGATCCTGGCCCGGGTAGTAACCGATTCGGTCTGTATGTCTACCCATAAGCTTGCCATGCAGGGAACTTCCCATAAGCGGGTCCGTCATGACCTCGCGAAGGAACCGGTGATGGTGGGGCACGAATTCTGTGGGGTTATCGAGAAGGTGGGTAAAAAATGGCAGGGCCGTTTTAAGGAGGGTTCTAAATTTGCAATTCAACCGGCTCTGAATTATCAAGGGACCCTCTGGGCGCCGGGTTATTCCTATCAATATATCGGCGGAGATGCCACCTACGTGATTATTCCCCCTGAAGTAATGGAAATGAACTGCCTATTGGATTATCAGGGGGACAACTTCTTTATGGGATCATTGGCGGAACCGGTCTCCTGTATTGTGGGAGCCTTCCACGCCCAGTATCATACTTCTCCCGGATCGTATGTTCATGAAATGGGTATAAAAGAAGGGGGAAGCCTCGCCCTCCTTGCAGGGGTGGGACCGATGGGGCTCGGGGCCATCGATTATGCCCTTCATAATCCTCGCAAACCCCGGTACATCGTCGTTACTGATATTGATGAGGCCCGTCTCAGCGGGGCTCAGGAACTGTTGAGCCCCGCTGAAGCCCAGCGCCTGGGTATTACCCTTCATTATGTAAACACCCGGGACCTGCCAGATCCGGTAGACCATTTGGTGAGCCTGAACGGGGGCAAAAAGTTTGATGATGTGTTTGTCTTTGCACCAGTCCGGGCCCTGGTGGAAATGGCGGATCGGCTCCTGGGGCATGATGGGTGTCTCAATTTCTTTGCGGGTCCCACGGATCCTGCTTTTTCGGCCCAACTGAACTTTTATGACGTCCATTATGAATCCCATCACCTCGTAGGTACCAGTGGGGGGAATACGGAAGACATGATCGAATCTCTGGAGATGATGTCCCGGGGCTTGTTAAATCCGGTTTTCATGATAACCCACGTGGGAGGCCTGAATGCGGTGCCCGATACGGTGATTCACCTTGATAAAATCCCCGGTGGAAAAAAGCTGATCTATACCCATAAAAAGTTGGACCTAGTGGCAATCACAGATTTTGCCGAACGGGGGAAGACGGATCCTTTCTACGCCGAACTTGCCCGGATCTGTGCAAAACACGGGAACCTGTGGAGTCGAGAGGCGGAAGAGTATTTGTTGCAGCACGCTCCGGATATTTAGGGTTCCGGTGGCCCAGAGGGGATGATATTCGATGAAACTGCGGGGAAAGTTCGTAATTATCAATTTTCTTGTTTTTTCTGGAATGCTGGTGGTGGTGTTACTTTCCTTGAGGATCCAGTTTCAACTGCAGGCCCTTTCCGGGGCCATGAAAGAGGGGCAGGCTCTTCTTGAACAGACAAGAAAAATCCGCCATCTTACCAAAGATGCCATGATTGGCGCCTTTGCCCCGGAGGCCTATGGTAATCTGAAGGATATTCTGTATTTTCAGCCCTATCATACCACCCTCCGGGAATGGAAGGAAGCAACCCGCGACTTCCAGCAATTATTTTATTCTTTCATGCGTCATCCTCTTTTATTACAGGTGGTACAGGAACGGAAATTACGCGATGAATACGATACCGCGGAGGTGATGTTCCACAAGGCTCTGGCAAAACTGGAGGGGCTCCAGCAACGATTGCAACGTATTCAAAATTCTTCCCTCTGGGGGGAAGATCTCTATATTAAGATCCAGATTTCCAGTGACCCTGATGTGATTGCCCTTTTCGATGAGGCCCGACAAACATCATATTACCTTGTAAATAGTTTTGAAAGTTATTTTAACTATTTTATCGAGACCCTCGAAACGGAGGGGGATCGGGTTCGGGCCGGTATGATGTATACCTTTCTCGGGCTTTCATTGGTAATGGCCTTAATTACTACAGGGATTCCCCTGGTTTTTTCTTCCCGGATTGTTTTTCGGCTCACGAGTCTTAGTAAGGCCCTTTCCCGCCTTTCAGAAGGTGATTTTTCGACGCCCCTTTCTTTTAATGTGCAGGACGAATTTCAGACTCTGGCTCATCAGTTTAATGGATACACTGCACTTTTGCAGGAAAACTTGCGGAGTTTGGTGTTTCTTGCCCGGGGACTTTTAGAAAACCGTCATGAATACGGGGAACTCCAGAGTCTTGATCCTGTTCTGGCAGGCGTTGTGGACCGGTGTGTGCAACTTTTTCCTGCTGAGGGAGGCTTGCTTATTTCTAAAGATGGGGAATCGTTCTTTGGGGGTATTCGGGAAAAGGGGGTAGAAAAAAAGCCTTTTATTTCTTGGCGGAATCTTCCTTTTCCTCTCTCAGAACATCTACAGATGCGTTTTCAGGCTGCTATTAAGGAAGCTCGACGTACCTATCCGGCTATTATTAGCGATGGAGATTCCCAACAGGGTTTCTGGCTAGCGGGGCACCTCCTTGTGGAAGAACAATCGGGAGGATTTTTGCTTCTTTATCGATCTAGCGGGCCCTTTAATGATCTAGAAATAATTCGATTTGAGAATTATTTAGATTTTGCGTCCCTTTTTCTTGCCCATGTGATCATGTCGATGGAATTGATGGAAAAACGGAATGCCGAATATCAGTCCCTTCAGGCTCAGGTGCAACCCCACTTTCTTTACAATGTGTTAAATAGTTTTGTGGCTTTGAATCAAATGGGAGAAAGAGAAGAGCTAGAAAAATCTCTCCTCGCATTAAAAACGCTCCTGCGATACACCGTAGATCATCGGAAGGAAAGCACCCTCGCGGAAGAACTCGACTTTATTGAACGATACCTGGAACTCCAAAAACTCCGATTCCAGCATCGCCTTCGGTGGACTATTGATGTCGATCCAGAAGCGGGTCTGGTACATATCCCCAAGTTGCTCCTGCATCCTCTGGTGGAAAATGCCCTTATTCATGGAATAGAGCCCAAAGAGGAAGGAGGTACCGTAACAATTCAGATTGAAAAACCAGGCGAAGAACCCAATCGGACCCTCCGCATTATTATTCATGATACAGGGGTCGGTTTCGATCCTCTTACGACTGCGGAAGGAATAGGATTACAGAATGTCAGAAAACGGTTAGAACTGTGGTATTCTTCTCCCCGCTCTCCTATGCCCCAATTTAGCAAAGATTATTTACGGATTGAATCCTATCCAGGTGGTGGAACCACCATAACCCTTATTATGCCGGTGATATCATGAGATACCTTATAGCCGATGACGAACCCCTGGCTCGATACAATATAAGACGTCTCCTTCTTGAGATAGATAGCCATGCATGGATTGAAGAGGTAGAACACGGACGAACCCTGGTACAGGTTCTGCGAGAAAAAACGTTCCATGGGGTTTTTGTGGATATTCGAATGCCAGGGATCGATGGACTTACTGCTATAAATCTCCTTGTCCAAGAAGGATATACCTTCCCCTGGGTGGTTCTTACTAGTTATCCTGAGTTCTCCTATGCCAAAGAAGCCCTGGATCTGGGGGCCTGTGGATATCTTTTAAAACCGGTAGAACGGAAGGATGTAGAAGAAGCTTGCCGAAGATGTTTCGAACAGCTTAAGAAAATAAAAAAAGAACATCTGCAGGACCTTAAAAAAAGGTGGGAGTATTGTTTGTGTTCTTCTGGTCAAAAGGAAAAAATACCGGAAAATCCCCGGATCTGCTATATTCCCCTGGTGTTGGGGGGTGATCTTTTTTCACTCGCCCAGGTGATAGAAGAATATCTTTCTCTCCAGTACGACCCTGATGAAAACCTTGTGATGCGTATCAATATGGAAGGGTATACCCTGGAGTTAATAGGAGAATATCGATCTGAGAAAGGAGAAGAAAATCCCCCTGTCAGAATGGCTGTAAAAGAACGGCTCCGATTGCTTCTAGAAAAAACCGGCCTTCCCTATTATGGCCTTGAGGGTATGGTTGTTCTCCAGTTTGAGGAAGCCCTCGAACAGTTCCCTTCTCTTGAAAAGAATCTTTTCTATGCTCCACTTTTCCCTCAACGGCTGTTCTCGTGGATGACGCTGCGGGAATCCCTTCTTCCCTATGGTTCCCGGGAGTTGGAGGGGGCTCAGTTTTTATATGAGGGCATCATCGCTTTGAAACGTCGGGATGAAGAGAGGGCCCTTGAATGTTTTGTTTCGCTGGGAGAGCTTTTTGAAGATTTTTCGAAGGAACTCCAACAAACGTTCGATCAGTTTTTTCAGACCTTTGTGGAAAAACAGGTCTCTTTAGAATATCTGATAGGGGGTAGGCCGAACATTCCTAGACTTCGAGAACGGCTTGGACTACAGTTCCCTGATCTTTTTAGTGTATCCCAGGCTCTGAAAGATCCCATAAAAGAAATTCAACAATATATGGCAGCACATTTTCGGGAAGAACTCTCCGTAGCCATGCTCGCTCGACGGTATGGTTTTTCTCCAAATTATCTTTCTTCTCTATTTCATCAAAAAACAGGCTACACCTTTATAGAGTATCTAACGTTTTTGCGCCTAGCAAAGGCCCGTCTTTTACTTCGGGAGGGACACTCGGTCAAAGAAACCGCCTGGGAGGTAGGCTATCGGGATGAGAAATATTTTGCCCGGCTCTATCGAGAACACTTTGGGGTCGTTCCTTCTGAAGAAAAGGATGTTGCTGGTAAGAACGATCGATTAAGAAAACCTCGCTGTAATACAATGGATGAACCCATTCTGTTTCCCTATGCAGGATCCAAAGATGAGGAATTTTTCCATTGATATCGTAGATTTATCCCCCCTTTAGGAGAGATCTCTCCTATATGCGGTACACAAAAGAGGGGCCATACTAAAAGGGTCACCCCTGTGGGTGAAAAATGGTATACCGTAAAGGAGGAAGACATGAAACGGAAAAGTCTCTTACTCTTGGTGCTGCTTATCGCAGGATTCGGGAGTCTTTTTGCAAGTGGAGGGCAGGAAGCCAAGGGTGGTGCTCCTGCCAAGAAAATTCGGATTGCGATTCTTGTAAAAAGCCTAGGAAACGGATTCTTTGAAGCTGTCCGGGATGGGGCTCAGGAGGCTGCAAAGGAACTTGGGAATGTGGAAATTATCTATCAGGGACCCAGTTCTGCTACTGCGGAAGGTCAGATTGAAATTATCAATAATTTGATTGCCCTTAAAGTAGACGCAATTGCGATTTCTGCGAACGATCAGGATGCTCTGGTCCCGGCCGCTAAGAAGGCCATGGAAGCGGGTATCAAGGTTATTTCTTTTGATTCAGGGATTGCTGAAGCAGGGCGTATCCTTCATCTTGCCCCTTCTGATACGGAACTTATTGGGCGCAGCCAGGTACGGCTTTTAGGGGAGATGATTGGCTGGAAAGGGGAAATCGCTATCCTTTCTGCTACCGCCCAGGCTACCAATCAAAATGCGTGGATCGAATACATGAAAAAAGAACTAGCCGAAAATCCCAAATGCAAGGAAATGAAACTTGTTTCGGTCGTATATGGAGATGACTCTTCTGATAAATCCTATCGAGAAGCCCTGGGCTTATTCAAATCTTATCCAAACTTAAAAGGAATCATTGCACCGACTACCGTGGGGGTGGCGGCCACTGCCAAGGCTATCCAGGATCAGGGGCTTACCGGTAAGATTCAACTGACCGGTCTTGGGCTCCCGTCCGAGATGAGGGCCTATGTGGAAGGTGGGGTTTCCAAGGCGATTGCTCTATGGAATCCGATCGATCTTGGTTATACCTCTACGTACATCTGTTACAACCTGGTAACAGGCAAGAATACTGGAAAGGAAGGGGATACTATCTCTGCGGGTCGGATGGGAACCATTAAGGTTGGTCCAAAAGGCCAGGCAATCATGGGTGAACCTTTTACTTTTACCAAAGATAACATCGCGAAGTTCGCGGCTATGTTCTAAGGTTGTTGTGAACTAAATCCTTATAAAGAAAGGAACCGCCCTCTGGTTTGGAAACAATTTTCTGCTTGTTCAGAAACGAGCCAAAGGCGGTTCCTCTATAGAGAAAGGAATATTCATGCAAGGACCGATACTTAGTCTAGAGCATATTTCTATGTATTTTCCGGGAATTAAAGCCCTGGAGGATGTGCATTTTACGGTCCGTCCTGGTGAAGTTCATGCCTTGATTGGGGAAAATGGGGCGGGAAAATCCACCCTTGTAAAAATAATGACCGGGGTGTATCGACCCACAAAAGGTACCATTACCTACCTGGGAAAAAAGGTGGATTTTAAGTCTCCCCAGGAAGCCCAGGCGGCGGGTATCGCTGTAATCCACCAGGAAACCAGTATGTTTGCGGACCTTTCGGTGGCAGAAAACATCTTTATAGGCCATGCCCCTCTCCTGGGGAAAGGTCTTCCTCTCCCGTGGCGGCCCCTTTCTTGGCGGGCCATGCACGAACAAGCTCAGGGGGTGCTTGAAAAATTAGGGATGCCCCTGGATACCCATGCCCTGGTCAAAAATCTTTCTACCGCAGAACGACATCTGGTGGAAATTGCCAAGGCCCTTTCTCGGGAAGCAAAGGTCCTTGTCATGGATGAGCCCACCAGTGCATTGACGTTTCGAGAAACGGAGGAATTATTTTCCCTGGTGCGAAGACTTAAGGCGCAGGGGGTTGCCATTGTCTTTATCTCTCATAAATTTGAAGAAATTTTTGAAATTGCTGATTATTACACGGTTCTCCGAGATGGTTCTTATATTGGGGAAGGGCCCCTGGCAGGAACCACTGAAGAAGAGCTTATTAAAATGATGGTTGGTCGTAGCATCGAGCAACTTTTTCCTAAAAAAAATTCTTCCCCTGGAGAAGTTCGGCTAGAGGCGCGAAACCTATCGAAAAGTGGGGTTTTTAAAGATATCTCTTTCCAGGTTCGAGCGGGGGAAATCCTTGGATTTTTCGGCCTTGTTGGTTCGGGACGGAGCGAGGTAATGCAGGCTCTTATTGGGGTTGATTCCTATGATTCGGGGCTCCTTCTTTTGGATGGCCAGGAATGTCGGTTTACAAATCCTGGAGAAGCAATGCACAAGGGGGTGGTATATGTCCCTGAAGACCGTCAACGCCAGGGGGCGGTGCTTACCATGTCAATTATGGAGAACATAACCCTTCCTCAGATTGATGTTTTGTCGCGGATAGGTTTTTTGGATCGAAAGAGAGAAGTGCAATTCGCGAAAGAGTATGCCCAGTTGTTGGAAGTTAAGGCTGCTGGTTTACAGTACGACGTGCAAACCCTGTCAGGGGGCAATCAACAAAAGGTAGTACTTGCCAAGTGGCTCGCAACTCGTCCTAGGGTACTCATTCTTGACGAACCTACGAAGGGTATTGATGTGGCCACAAAGGCGGCGGTCCATGGCATTATTAGCGATTTGGCTGCTGAGGGAATGGCGGTTATTATGGTGTCTTCAGAACTACCGGAAATCATAGGCATGAGCGATCGGGTGGTGGTAATGCATGAGGGGGTAGTGGCTGGTGTTTTTGAACGGAAAGACTATAAAGAAGAACTAATTATGAAAGCTGCCATGGGAACAAAAGTGTCACATCAAAAGGAGCTTGTCCACCATGGGTAACTGGATACAGCGACGGGAAGTAACGTTAACAATTATCATTTTTCTTTTTATTGGGCTAGTAAGCCTGCGGGCTCCAGGATTTGCCCTTCCTTCTAATATGTACGATGTTCTTAATGATACGGCGGTGCTCATGCTGGCTGCGACGGCCCAGTTCCTCGTTCTTTTAACGGGGGGAATCGATCTTTCTATCCCATCAATAATGGCTCTAACGGGTATGAGCCTTGCCATGCTTAACATGAAGGTTCCTTTGCTACCGATTCCAGTGGTAGTTGCCCTTGCCATTCTAGTGGGGCTTATCCAGGGAGGACTCAATGGATTGTTTGTAGGAGTTTTCCGAATTCCCTCCATTATTACTACCCTTGGAACCATGGCGATGTATCGAGCCTTGGTTTTCCTTTTATCAGGGGGCCAGTGGGTAAGTGCCCACGAGATGTCCGAATCCTTTAAAAACATCCCTCATACACCTTTTTTGGGGATAAGCGGGATATTGTGGTATACCGCCATAGTGGTATGTCTGGTAGGGATTTTTTTAACCTACAGTCGGTGGGGGCGTTTCGTGTATGCGGTGGGAGGAAATCGAACAGCGGCCCGGCTTGTAGGTATTTCAGGCAGCAAAGTTGATGGTCTTGTTTTTCTGTTAAGTGGTGCTATTTCAGGGTTGGCGGGACTCCTGTATGTAACCCGCTATGCCGCGGCTCAGACCGATTCGGCCCTGGGATATGAATTACAGGCCGTAGCCGCCTGTGTGATTGGAGGGGTTTCTGTGAGTGGAGGTTCGGGGACTATCCTGGGGGTGGTTCTGGGAGCTTTTTTTCTGGGTCTTTTATATAACGCCCTCACGGTGGTCAATCTTTCACCTTTTTATCAGATGGCTCTCCAGGGCTTCGCAATCCTTGTGGCTATTGTGGCTAACACGGTGGTAAATCAAAAAAATCAGAAAACGATGCTTGCTAAAAGGAAGCTGATATGAAAGTGGAAGGTCTTGGGATTCAGGAACAGCGTATATTATATTCTCGGGGCTGGCAGGAGCGATTGTTTAATCTTTTTCGAAGCTGGGAGGTGGTCCTTACTATCATTTTTTTTGTAGTGATGGCCGTTGGGGCCTCCCTTTCTCCTTTCTTTCTTGATTGGGGAAATCTTCTAGAAACCACCTTTAACTTTACTGAAAAGGCGATTATTGCCCTTCCCATGATGTTTATCATTCTTTGTGGGGATATCGATGTCTCGGTAGGGTCTATCGTGGCGTTGGCCTCTCTTGCAATGGGAGCTGCAGCCCAGGCCCAAATGCCAACCCCGGTATTGGTGGTTGTGGGGCTCATGGTGGGGCTTGCAGCAGGGATGCTTAATGGTTTTCTTATCACTCGCTTTGGGATTCCTGCAATTGCGGTTACCATTGGTACCCAGTCTCTCTTTCGAGGAATTTCTCAGGCCGTTCTGGGGGATCAGGCCTATACCCAGTATCCAGCGGATTTCGCCTATTTGGGACAGGGATATTTCCCGGGGACCCACGTACCGTTCCAGCTTGTCCTGTTCTTGGTGCTGGCCACTGGTACAGGGATCCTGCTCCATCGTACCACCTTTGGTCGCAAGGTGTATGCCATTGGGAGAAATCCTGTGGCCTCTCGTTTTTCGGGTGTACCAGTAGATACCATCCGCTTTTTAATTTTCTCCTGGGCCGGCCTTTTTTCAGGTCTTGCCGCTATTTTGTTAACCAGCCGTATTGGTTCTACTCGACCCAACATAGCCATGGGATTTGAACTTGATGCAATTACCTCGGTAGTGTTGGGCGGAGTGGCAATTACTGGTGGTTTTGGAGGTATCTATGGAGTAGTACTGGCGAATTTTCTCCTGGGGTACCTCAAATTTGCCATGGGGCTCATCAATATCCCCGGTCGAGTTATGAATTTCGTAACGGGGGCCCTGCTGATTCTTTCAGTTATCATCGGGGAAACCTTTAAACGATTGCGAAAAGGGAGGTAAAGAGTGAAACGACATGCCTTTGTGATGTACCTTAAGCCGGGCTGCCAGGAAGAGTATAAGCGACGGCACGATGCCATCTGGCCCGAACTTAAGGCGGAACTCCGAAAAGCGGGAATTTCCGATTATTCGATTTATCTGGAACCCAAGACGAATCTTCTCTTTGCGTTCCAGTATCTAGCCGATGATGCCACTGATGGGGAGCTTCCTAAGAATCCGGTAGTGCAAAAATGGTGGCACATGATGAAGGATCTCATGGAAACCAATCCTGACGAGTCACCGGTCGCGGAAGATCTCATCGAAATGTTTCATATGGATTAGGGGTTCCCATGGGTATTACAGAGTTAGTACAGTTATCCCGCTGGTATGGATCTACTCCCGGTTATGTCATTGGGGGTGGTGGAAATACTTCGTATAAAGAAGGTTCTATTCTTTATATAAAAGGGTCGGGGACATCCCTCGCAACGATAGATGAAGCTGGTTTTGTTCGCATGGATCGGGAACGTCTTAGGTCCATCTGGCTTCGTTCCTATAGTATGAATGCCTCGGAACGGGAAGCCCAAGTATTGGGTGATCTAATGGCTGCTCGGTTCCCAGGGGAAGAACACAAACGACCCAGTGTAGAAACCCTGCTCCACGACCTTTTGCCCTTTGCTTACGTGGTTCATACCCATCCCGCGCTTGTAAATGGTCTTACCTGTGCTCAGCTCGGTGAAACGGTGGCCCATCGTCTTTTTGGGGAACAGGCTCTCTGGATCCCCTACACAGACCCAGGGTATGTTCTTTCATGCAAGGTCCGAGAGATACTCGATACTCGGATCCGTAAAGGTAAGGAAATTCCTCCGATTTTGTTTTTGGAAAATCATGGTGTTTTTGTGGGAGGATCTAGCCCGGAAGAAATTCGGGAGATCTATGATGGTATTATGAGCACCCTGGAAAGGGCTCTCAGACGTCGTCCTGATGGTAAGACTCTGCCGGTGGCTCCAGCTACGATAGAAGAAATGCAGGAACGTTTGAAAACGTTGGTGGTATCTTCTCATATCCCTGGTGTCTCTTTAGAAACACAAGGAGAGAAAAGTCAAGAAAGAAAAGATACTCCTCTTTTTGTAGCTGCCGCAAATGCCCTGGAACTGGAAGCCCGTAGTCAAACTGAAACTACTTTTTCTCCCCTGGCAGGGGCCTTCACACCTGACCATATCGTGTATGCAGGACCTGAGCCCCTGTATGTTCCTACCTTGAGTGAATTGTCTGCTCGTTGGGAATCGTATTACCGTCGATATAACCGTTCTCCTAAAACAATAGTAGTCCGGGACATTGGGGCCTTTGGCCTGGGAAGTTCCGAAAAGGCGGCTCACTTGGCGGTGGCCCTGTTTATGGACAGTCTGGAAATTGCCGCTTATGCCGAATCCTTTGGGGGGAGTAAACTCCTTACCAGAGAACAGGTAGCCTTTATTCTAAATTGGGAGGTGGAACAATACCGGAGTCAAGTTTCGACCCGTTAGGAAGGGAAGAAAAAATATGTCCCCGCCGATAGCCCAATATTAAAGGGAGAGAATCCTATAAAAACAAGGAGAAAATTAGTAAGGAGAAAATTAGTATGGAAAGAACACAGTATACCTCGATAGAAAAGGCCTATGAAATTGCTAAAGAAATGTATGCAAGTTATGGGGTGGATACGGATCAGGCGATAACCCAGACGCTGGCGGTTCCTCTTTCGCTTCATTGTTGGCAGGGAGACGATGTGGTAGGCTTTGAGGGAAGCGATTCCTTGTCCGGCGGAGGAATCCTTGCCACTGGTAATTATCCTGGTCGGGCTCGAAACGGAGATGAACTTCGTCAAGATGCTTCCTTTGCTTTTTCTCTTATTCCCGGTAAAAAACGTTTTAATCTCCATGCCATGTATGCGGAAACGGGTGGCAAAAAGATAGATCGGGATGAGCTAGAGCCAGAACATTTTAAAAAATGGATTGATTGGGCCCAGGAACAACAGATAGCCCTGGACTTTAATCCTACCTTTTTTTCTCATCCTAAAGCATCTTCAGGATACACCTTAGCCCATGCGGATACTGCTATTCGAAAGTTCTGGATTCGTCATGGCAAGGCCTGTCGGCGTATTGCGGCATACCTGGGAAAGACCCTTAATGAGCCCTGTATCGATAACATCTGGATCCCTGATGGTTCAAAGGATCTTCCCCTGGATCGGCTCGGGCCGCGGCAGCGGCTTCTTGAATCCCTGAATGAAATCCTTCAGGAATCCTATCCTGCTGGACACATCATAGACACCGTGGAGAGCAAACTTTTTGGAATCGGGAGCGAAGCCTACGTGGTGGGTTCCCATGAATTTTATATGGGATATGCCGTACAACGCCAGATAGGGCTATGCCTTGATATGGGGCATTTCCATCCAACCGAGACAATCCACGATAAGATTTCTGCCTTAAGTCTTTTTGTCCCAACGTTGCTTCTCCATATAAGTCGGGGAATTCGCTGGGATTCGGATCACGTCGTTTTGTATTCCGACGATGTGCGGGATGTCTGCCGGGCGGTGGTTCGGGCTAATTTAGTGAAGCGGGTTGCCTTTGCCCTGGACTTCTTTGATGCCTCGATTAATCGGATTGTTGCCTGGGTGATTGGGGCCCGCAGTTTCCGGCTGGCCTTGCTGGAAGCCTTCCTTGAGCCAGTTAACCAAATTCGGAAGGCCGAATCGGAGGGAAAACTCCATGAACGCCTTGCTCTTATGGAAGAAGCGAAGACCCTTCCTTTTACGGCGGTTTGGGATTATCTGTGTTATCGGGAACATATCCCCAATGGCCCTACCTGGCGATCCCAGGTAGAACGGTACGAACGGGAGGTGCTTTCCCATCGAAGATAGTATTTTGTAGAACTCAATAATTCTTTTAATCTTATTTATTCTATGTTAGAATAATTATATGAATATTCGAGCAAAGCTAGTTACTCTGGTAGTCGCGGTGGTGGCCCTGGTTCTCGGGGCCTCTTCGCTCTATGTGGTGATGCAGGCCCCCGTTGAACGGATAGAATCGGAGCGGCGAATCCTGGATACGGTCAAGAATGGGATGTACAACCTTTCTATTGAAACGAATCGGCTCAGTACGGCCATGTTTAGCCGAAGTAAGCTTCGTTTTGAGGAAGCCCAGAATCGTTATAGAGAGGTTTTTACGAGGATAAACGAGGTCTCCTATTTACGACGGGACGCTACTTTACGGGAAGCCCTGGAGATTATCGAGCGACTTCAAAAACTAAATGAAGAAAACCTTAAAAATGTGGATCAGATCTTTAAGGAATTGTATGCCAATGCGGAGGAACTCTTTGTATCGGTAGATCGAATGACTTTCCGTCGAATTCTTACGGATGATCCTCTTAAGAAGGATGCCAATCTCCGGATGCAGGCTCTTTTTAACTTGAACCGTCTTGAATCAGCTATTGGCATTTTAAACGATAGTCTTGATTCTTCCATCAAGGTGATTGATGAGCAGAGTCTGGTTATCGATGACCGCATAGCCCAGATACGGCGCCAGTCCCTCTTTGTTACCCTGGGGGTTATTGCGGTGTTTGTGGCGCTTACCACCGTAGCGGCCCTGCTTTTTTCTGGGACGATTGCGCGGAACGTGGTATCGATTGTGGGGGGTATTCGCTCGCTGAGCGAGGGGGATCTGACGGTAGACCTGGTGGTGCGCAGCCGGGATGAGGTAGGGGAACTGGCGGCGCGGATGAACGAGTTTGTTCGGTCCCTGGACGAGGCGATGCTGGGGATCAAGGATGCGGCGAACCGGAACCGGGTGGTAAAGAATGGGCTGTTAGCGAGTTCTGAGGAGGCCGCTGGGGCGGTGCAGGAACTGGGGGTGGCCTCCCGGGAGGTGGCTGGTCAGGCGGAAGAACTGGAACGGCGGGTAGGGGACGTGCAGGACGCGGTGGATCGGATTGCTGGCGGGGTAGCGGAACTCGACCGGCGGCTGAGCGACCAGATAGCGATGGTGGAAGAATCGACGGCGTCGATCACGCAGATGTTGGCGACGATAGGGAACATGGCCCGTCTTGCAGCGCAGGACAGGGAACTGTCGGAAAGCCTGGTGCGGACCGCCGATGCGGGGCGGGAAGTGTTTCAGTCATCGATAGAGAAGATAGAGGCGATCACGGAACAGGTAGGGAAGATAGAGGAGATGATCCAGATCATCGACACAATTGCGGGACAGACGAACCTGTTAGCGATGAATGCGGCGATTGAGGCGGCCCATGCGGGGGAAGCGGGGAAGGGCTTTGCGGTGGTGGCGGAGGAGATTCGGAAGCTGGCGGAGGCCTCGACGGAGGGGAGCCGGGAGATAGCGGCGTCGGTGAAGGGGATAGTGGCGGCCATAGAGAGTGCCCGGGAGGGGAGCGAAGAGACGAACCGGGCCTTTGGAAAGATAGAGGAGCAGATTCGGACGGTGTCGCGGTCGGTGGTGGAGATTACCAATAGTCTTGCGGAGACGAACGAAGGGGGTACACAGATACTGCAGGCCATGACGACGTTGCGGGAGGTGAGTGCGTCGATTAATAGCGAATCCCGGGCGATGGCCGAGAGTGGGCGATCGATTAGCGGGACCATGGAAGCGTTGGAACAGGTGGCGAAGGCCCTGCGGGAGGCGGTACGGACCATGGCGAGCCGGAGCGAGACCATGGCGGCGGTGGTGGAAGCGACCCGCCGGCGGGCCCGGGAACAGATTGGCCGGGACCTGGAAGGCCGGATAGCCCACTTTAAAACGAGTTGCGAAGCCGCCGGGGGAGTAATCGAAGCGGGGGGCACCTGCGCCGAAGAAGAGGCCACCGAGGTGGTAACGGAATAGCCTCGGCATTTTTTAATGCCGAGAGGGCCCAATGTGTCGCAGAAGGGTCTACCGAGGGAGTGGCAGGAGCAGGGGAAGGACCTCCCGGTGGAGATTTAACGTCCCTTAGGGCGGGTCGGCAGAATACACAGAAAAAGCCCCACCAGGGCGCCCGCCAGGCTTCCAATCATAATGAGCACCGCCTGTTGTTCTTCTTGGGATCTGCCGGTGATGATCTTGGAAATAGCGTTTCCCAGTGAACTTTGTACTTGAGTATACTGATAATACCAAAGATGGCCCCTGCAATACCTGCAATGAGGAGAACCACGCCTACGATTCTTTTCATGTCCTGTGTTACTCCTTTTCGCTTTCTGGCCTGTCTTTTTCTCTCAGAGAAAAGCCCCGAATTTAATCAGGAAGCTCTTCTCGTACCAGTATATTCGTAAATCCATAATCGGCAAGCCGTTTTTTGGTATCCTCCAGCTGATGTTGAGGAATTCGGGGAATCACGATTCGATACAGGCCCTGATATTCTTCGTAGGCCACCGAAAAGCCCTTGTTTTTTAAGTCGTTATACAGGGAAAGGGCGTTTTTCATCATCCTGAAGGAAGCAATTTGGATACGATAGGTTGAAGTAATGCCAGCGTTCCTATTTGAGGAAGAAGAGAGCCCACTGCTACTGGGAATAGTCTGTACCGTGCCGCCACTGCCTTTTTCAGATATCACTGTACCGGAGTTTCCCGTTTCAGGACTGCGGTTTGACAGACCTTTCTCTTGAGGCGTGGCAGCCCCCAGGGGCTGACTGGCCTCTCCCGGTACTATGACTTCAATAAGAACTTCCGTCGTTCCCTGATGAATCATGTCTAAAGCTGATGCGGCGGCCCGGGAAAGATCGATAATACGGTTTTCTACGAAGGGCCCCCGATCATTTACCCGGACAACTACGGACTTCCCATTGCCCAGATTGGTCACCTTAAGGTGGGTTCCAAAGGGAAGGCTCCGATGGGCAGCCGTAAAAAGATTGCTTCGGAAAATTTCTCCCGACGCCGTCGGTTTCCCTTCAAATTCAGCCCCATACCAGGAGGCAAACCCCCATTGGGAAAATGTTGCTGTTTCAGACCGTTGCTGGGCTCCAAGAAGCGGTCCTCCCTGGCCTAGTATCTCTGTTCCAAGAATAGCCATAAGGAACAGAACCCTGGGGGGTTCATATATCCGGATTTTCATATTTTGATTATCGGTTTTGGATCATAAAAATAGAGATTCCCTGGCGCCTACCGGCGTTAGTTTTTAGGAGACCCTGGAGGTACGATTATCCAGGATGAAAGGGAAAGGTTAGTCTACCCATCGGACCTGGTCGGGAGCCCATTCTTTAATAAAAATTCGAGTAAAACGGCCTGAGTGGGATACACCGGGATTTTCAGGAAAATAGGTTTTTCTGAAAAACCATACCACATCTGCCATGTCTGCGATGGAATCGCAGGGGGCATAGCGGAACCAGATCGTTTTTTCGTTTAAAATTTGAACAACCTCAGGATTTTCTACCAGCGAGGGATCGGTAAGACGGCGGATTTCTGAGCGAAGACCGCCATAGCGGGCATTTCCAACCGTAAGAAGACGCAGATGGTTGTGATCATCCATCCAGTAAATTTCGTAGATTCCCCCCACCGCAGGCACCGAACGGACAATGGTATGACGGTCTGCCTTTTGTAATTTTGACCAGCATACGGTAAAAAAGCCATCTTTCCCCTGGTGCTGGCAGGTAATGCCCACATTCATAGCTCTATGGTACCACAGCTTTGTGTCTTTTTCTATACAGAGAAAACATTCAAATTGTATGAATAAGTATACAATTTTTTCCTTCCTCCTATATGTGAATTGTAAAGATTGTTATAATTCTTTATATGAATGAAACATAGAGAAAATATTTATTTATCGTATTAAATGGCACGGATCTTGCTTAAGTATTAGTGGGATATAATTCCGGAGGTTATCATGGCAAGGAGAGGGAAAAAAGAAAGCAACGATGATGTGCTCAAGACCTATTTTGATGAAATCCGTGCCACCCCTTTGCTTTCGTTTGAAGAAGAACTGGAATTATCTCGCCGGATTATGCAGGGCGACGAGGAGGCCCGTCAAAAATTAATCAAGGCTAATCTGCGACTGGTGGTTAAGATTGCCCGGAGCTTTGCCTCTTCTGATATTCCCCTTATGGATTTGATTCAGGAAGGAAATCTGGGTCTTATCCGGGCGGCTCAAAAATATGATTTCAAGAAAAATGTTCGGTTTTCGACCTACGCCAGTTGGTGGATTAAACAAGCCATTAGCCGGGCCCTGGTGAATAAACGCCGTTCTATCCGGCTTCCTCATCGGAAAGAAGAGGCCCTGAAAAAAATACAACGGGCCTATAATGCCCTTTCCCAGGAGTTGATGCGAGAGCCTACGGCGGAGGAACTTGCCCGGGAAGTGCACATGGCGCCAGAAGAGGTGGACCAGATTCTTTCCCTTTCTAATACCATGGTATCCCTTGATGCGGAAGCCGGAAAGGATGATACGACGAGTCTTCTTGAACTGTATGAAGACAGAACCTATTGCCCCGATGTGGAATTCCTGCGGAATTCGGTACGGGAAGATACCCTCCGTTTCCTGGAAAAGCTTATGGAACGGGAACGGAAAATTCTTATGTACCGCTTCGAATTTTTTGGGGGCGAAAAGTATACCCTTAAGCAGATTGGGGACGAAATGGGGCTTTCCCCCGAAACGGTCCGTCAAATTGAACTGCGGGCCCTTAAGAAATTTAAGGAAAATGCGGCGGAGTTAAAGGAATATATGCAGTTTAGTTATTGTTAAAATCGGTGAATCTCGGTACCATACAAGGGTGAACCCTTCAAAGCCACCAAAAAACAATGGGAAAGGGACCCCTAAAAAGGGAACCCCTGAATCAACGGTATCGAAAAAAAAGAAACCAGGAAAGGCTATCAGGAAGCGCTTCCCCACATGGGAAGATAGGCTCCGGGTCACCCTTATCACCGCCCTTTGTATTGGCGTGGCGGTCATAGGAACGACCGCAATATTGATAGGAAGGGCCCTTTCCAATGTTCCTGTGGAACAGGATGCTCCCGGCGGATCTGGTGTCTCTGTACCACCGTCGGTATCTCCAGAAGGAGCGCCATCGGAGGGGCCCCATCCCCTTTCTTCTCCTGAAAAGCATGGCCCCCTTTCTCCGGAAGGCTCCTATGGGCCTGCAGAAAAACCTGGGACCCCTGGTGGGGCCGCTGGTCCTGAAAAACCAGGATACGTCGAGGGAGAGAATTCTTCCGGGGGAGCGCAAAGAAGGGGCGCTCCCATAGAGGCCCCTCCTTCTTCAAGGACCTCCAGAATACCGGGAAATTCGGTGGAACGGCCTCCTTCCTCTTCTGCAGTATCCCGGTCGGCAGGGGGTGTCGTAGAGCGTCCTCCTACACCCCGACCAAAAACAAAGGGTACCATTGCCATCATTCTGGACGATGCGGGCAATAACCTGCATGAGGTAACCCCTTTCTTACGGCTTCCCTTCCCCCTCACTATTGCGGTGCTTCCGGGACTTCCCTATTCGGCGGAAGTGGCACGACGGATTCGGGCCGCGGGAAAGGAAGTGATTTTGCACCAACCTATGGAAGCGGTAGGGGGGCAGAATCCAGGGCCGGGCGCCATTTACAGTACTATGAGCGAAGAAGAGATCCGTCGCGTGCTGGAGAAAAACCTGACAGAGGTAGGCCCGGTAGTAGGGATAAATAACCATCAGGGATCAAGGATTACCTCGGATCCCCGGATCATGAAAATAGTACTGGCTTTTTGTAAGGAACATGGATTATATTATATAGACTCACGCACTACCGCTGATACGGTAGTTCCGCTGGTGGCAAAAGAAATTCGATTACCTATAGGAGAACGGGACGTGTTCATCGATAATGTACAAGAAAAAGAAACGATGATTCGGTTTATTCGGGATGGCGTCCAGAAGGCAGAAAAGAAGGGGGCCGCGGTTATGATTGGACACGTCTGGTCTTCTGAACTGGCGGCAACGCTGGAAGAACTCTACCCTGAATTGATAGCCCAGGGTTTTACATTGAGTACGGTTTCTCGCATCGTGATGGGAAATTTTGAAGATGAAGGTTTTGGGGATTGAATCAAGTTGTGATGAATGTGCAGCGGCGGTGGTGGAAGATGGAAAACACATTCTCTCCAATGTGGTAGCCACCCAGATTCCCCATCACGCCCCCTATAATGGAGTGGTACCCGAACTGGCAAGCCGGATGCATACCGAATGGATCTACCAAGTGGTAGAACGGGCTCTTACAGAAGCCCATTGCCAGGTATCTGAAATCGATGGGGTGGCGGTTACGGCCCATCCGGGACTGTTAGGTTCCCTCCTTGTGGGGGTGAGTTTTGCTAAAGCCTTTGCCTATGCCCGGAATCTTCCCTTTGTGGCGGTTAATCATATGCTTGCCCACCTCTATGCCCCCCTCATGACGGAAGAGATAAGCTACCCTTTTTTGGGGCTCCTCGTGTCGGGGGGCCACAGTATTCTTTGTAAGGTAAAAGATTTTGATACCATCGAGGTATTGGGGACTACCATCGATGATGCGGTGGGCGAAGCCTTTGATAAGGTGGCTAAGTATTACGGTTTTGGCTATCCGGGGGGCGTCTATATTGATCGACTTGCTCAAAGGGGCGATAGCGAGGCCTTTCGTTTTCCCCTCCCCAACCTCTATAAAGGGGAACATCGGTATGATGTTTCCTATTCGGGCCTTAAAACGGCGGTAATTAATCAGATCGATCAATTTAGAGTAAAAGAGGTTCCCCGGGACCCTGTAACGGGGAATTATCGGAGCGAAGATGTGGCCGCCTCGTTCCAGAAGGCGGCCATCGAAATTCTGCTGCGGGCCCTGTTTCGGGCGGTGGAAGATACGGGCCTGAGGACGGTGGTTATCGGGGGAGGGGTGGCGGCTAATTCGTACCTTCGACAGCGCCTTGCCGCAGAAAAGGACCTGCGTTGTCTGTTTCCGCCCCTTTCTCTTTGTGGGGATAATGGGGCCATGGTGGCAGGTATAGGTTTTCGGTACCTTATTCGGGGCGATCGGAGCCCCTGGACCACTACGGCCGCAGCCCGGGTGCGGGCCTTTAAACGACGCTATCCCTAGACAAATAGATCCATGATGAGAGGGTGCGGTAGGCCGCCGGTGTATCCTGAGATCTGATTATGAGAGGGGCTTATCCGGGGGTGCCGTGTCTGTTCAGAGAAAAGGGATGTTGTTGTCAGGGCCTTTACATTATTTTGATAATCCGCTATAGTAGAATCCAATTTGTGTGGTAGGTTAGACGAAGGAAGGTTGTTATGTCACGGACATGCGATATCTGCGGAAAACATACGGTGACGGGAAATAAGGTCAGTCACGCCAATAATCATACCCGTCGGACATGGAGACCCAACCTGGTAAAAGTTAAGACCGAGATTGGGGGTACCACGGCGACCCTTAAGATTTGTACCCGCTGTCTGAAAAGCGATTTTATTACCAAGAAGGTGTAAGCAGTCGAGGGGAGGGGCGCTTGTAGTGCTTCTCGCGGGGGAAAAGGGTAATTTCCCTTTTTAGGGAATTGAGGAGGAAAGCTCCTGGTGAACACCAGGGGCTTTTTTATTTCCCCTATCGCTGAGTAAAAGGTCGATCGTTAAAAGCCCCCAGGTCCAGAAATCCGGGGCTTTAATGGGCAGGTCTCGGGGCAGGGCTTTGGAATGCTTCCCTTATAACGAAAGGTGTCCCTTATACGAATGGGGATTGCCTTTAAAACCGCACACCCTCCCCACCGAATGAATCCCCTTACATAGCCAGGGTAAGGCCATCGTAGGCCGGTGTAAGGGTTTCAGGGAAACCCCCGGCTCCTGCGAGATATCCCTTTCTTTTTTCACTAAAAAACTCGGTGATTTCTTTGTGACTGTGTTCATGGCACAGATGGGTGATGTATGCCCTTCGCGGTTTGATGGTTGCAACAAGTTCCAGAGCCTGGTCAAAGGTAAAATGGGTTGAATGGGGACGCTGGCGAAGGGCCCCAATGACAAGACAATCGGTTCCGGTGCATTTTTCGAGCGTTTGAGGGGGAATATGACTCGCATCGGTAACATAGGTAAGGCTTTTCCGGTTTTCCCACACCTGCCATCCTAAGATGGGGAGTTCCCCATGAAAGAGTGGTAAAGGGACAATGGTGAAAGCCCCTAGCCTGAAGGGTTCCGCGGTACATACCTGGGGTGCCACCTTAGGCTTACCTCCTCCTTCCTGAGTGGTTTTAAAAAGATACCTGAAACGATGGCGCAGTTCCTCTATGGTTGGCCGGTTGGCATAGATCGGAAGGGCCCTCTCTTTCGTAAAAGGCCGAATATCATCGAGGCCGTGAAGATGGTCCGCATGGGCATGGGTAAGGAGTATCGCATCAATCTGAGTGATGTGGGCCCGAATCGCCTGCAACCGGAATTCCGGTCCCACATCAATCACAATGTGGGTCGATTGATGCGCACCGGCCTCGGTACTTTCTAGGTAGAGGGATGACCGATACCGGTTGTCGCGGGGATCCTCGGAGGTGCAGACAGAGCACTCGCATCCTATCACGGGTATTCCATGGGAGGTTCCCGTACCAAGAAACACAACACGCATAGGATGGTTGTACTGGACCTGGTTCGTTTGGTCAATCTCGGACCGGCCCTTGCGAAAGAACTGGTCCTGTTCTATTCTAAGCCCTATGGCGGATCCAGAATTGGTAAAAGTGTTAGATTATATTCTTAACCGGTGTGATGCCCGTTCTATCGAGGTGGTGGCCGCGGCGGTAATGCGTCGCAAGCGGGACCTTGCTATGTTTGGGGAACAAAAGATCCCCGATCCTCAGAGCTGGGCAAAAGCGGTGGCATCTCAGATTAACCTACAGGGGAGTCTGGATAGCATCCGGGCCACGGTTCGGAACATGGTGGTGGAGATGCTTCGTCGGGAGGCACCGGAGCTTACGGATGAACAGATAGAAGAACTCCTTGAGGCCTGGGGGGTGCCTTCCCCGCGGTCCGGCGGTACAGAAAGGGCGGAGCAAGACTGGGAAGCGGAAGAGGAAGAAGCGGAAGAAGCGCCTGAACCGGGACTAGCCTCCCGCCGTCGGAAGCAACAGGGGAAGGGCAAAGCCTCCGGGGAACTTCCCCGGGACCTGTTGCTTTCCATGATTAGCCAGTTCCTGGACTATTCCCGGGGAAGGATGGATGGGGCCACCGACCAGGCTCTTCGGAGCGAACTGGGGGATTGGCCCAAACGATACTGGAAGGCCTTCCCGCCGGTGATTCAGGCCCTTATCCGGGATTACCTGCAGGGGGAACTCTCAGAAGGGGAATTCCAGCGCAGTCTCATGGCCGCCTTATAGCAGGGCCCTTCGGAAAGGAAGGGGCAAAACTACCCCGTAAGGGGGCCGACCCCTGGAATAGCTACCTTCTAGGAAGGGGCAAAAACTAAAAAACTACCCACTAAGGTGGGGGTGCTGTTCCCTCGACAACGTGCCCCTGAGAAAAAGCCGAACGATGGGGCGCCGTTCTCCCCCTACCTTACCCTTGCGGATAAGCCAAACGATGGGGCGCGGCTCCCCGGATGGCTTACCCCCTGAGGGAAAGCCCGACAAAGGGAACGCCAACCGAGGGGGCACCAGGAGGCGTTTTTTATCAACCTTTTAGGGAAAAGAAGGTTTTCTTCAGGCGTTGAGGGATCGGATTCGCTCGATTTCGTCCCGGATTACCGCGGCCTGCTCGAATTCCAGGCGCTTGGCATGTTCGAGCATCTGTTCTTCCAGGACTTTTATCAGGGCCTTTCGCTGAGCGGGGATAAGCAGGTTGTGGGATTTCTTGAGCACCTCCAGGCTTGTCTGGACCGCGGCCTTTTCTTCTTCTTGATGCCGGATAAGAATGTCCTGGACGGCCTTTTTAATGGTGGTGGGGGTAATGCCATGGGCCTGGTTGTAGGCCATCTGAATTTCCCGACGCCGCCTGGTTTCAGCAATGGCCTCCTTCATGGCGTCGCTCATGCGGTCCGCATACATGACCACCTTGCCCGCGGCGTTCCGGGCGGCCCGCCCGATGATCTGGATCAGGCTTGTGACGGACCGCAGAAAACCGATCTTATCGGCGTCTAGAATTGCGATAAACGAAACCTCCGGAAGATCGATACCTTCCCGCAATAGGTTGATTCCCACGAGGACATCAAAATCTCCCTGACGGAGCTGGGTAAGAATCTCCACCCGTTCGATGGTTTCTACCTCGCTGTGGATATAGCGGACCCTCAGCCCCAGCCCTAACAGGTAATCTGTCAGGTCCTCGGCCATTTTTTTGGTAAGCGTCAGGACAAGGGAGCGTTCACCCCGGGCAATGCGTTTTCGAATTTCTCCATAAATGTCTTCCATTTGCCCTTCCGTGGGACGTACCTCCACTTCGGGATCCAGGAGCCCCGTGGGGCGGATAATCTGTTCCACCACCTGGCTGGAAAGCTTTAATTCTTCGGGCCCCGGGGTGGCGGAAACAAAGATGGTCTTATCAAGCCGCTCCATGAATTCATCATACCGGAGGGGCCGGTTATCTAGAGCTGACGGCAGGCGAAAGCCGTAATCCACCAGACTTTGCTTTCGGGAACGGTCCCCCGCATACATGGCCCCGATTTGCGGAAGGGTTACGTGGCTTTCATCGATAAAGGTAAGATGCTGTCGGGGAAAGTAGTCGATGAGGGTATCCGGTGGCTCCCCGGCGGCGCGCCCTGCCAGGGGGGCAGAGTAGTTTTCAATTCCCGGACAGTACCCCATCTCGGAGAGCATTTCCAGGTCGTACTCTACCCGGGTCTTGATTCGCTCTGCCTCGAGCATTTTGCCTTCCCGTTGAAAGTAGGTGTACCGTTCAGCCAGTTCCTCCCGGATTCGATCCAGAGCCCGGTCGATCATTTCCTGGGGAAGCACGAACTGTTTCGCAGGATAAATCAGGGCCCGGTCTAACTCTTCGAGGACCTCTCCCGAGATGGGATCAAAACGGCGGATCCGGACCACCTCGTCCCAGTCGAACTCGATGCGATAGGCTTCTTCCAGATAGGCGGGGTATATTTCAAGGGTGTCTCCCCGACGTCGGAACCGACCCCGGTCAAGGACCGCATCGTTCCGCTCATACTGGAGTTCTACAAAGCGTTTCATCAGGTCCGCCGGATCGAGCCGTTCACCCCGGCTGACGGTGGCGGTCATTTTCTTGTACACCTCCGGCGTCGCAAGGCCGTAAATGCAGGAGACGGTGGCCACGATGATGACATCGTTCCGTTCCATCAGACTCCGGGTCGCCGAGAGGCGCATCCGTTCAATCTCATCGTTTATAGAGGCATCTTTTTCGATGTAGAGATCCCGGCTTGCCACATAGGCTTCGGGCTGGTAGTAATCGTAATACGAAACAAAATATTCCACCGCATTGTGGGGGAAAAAGCTTTTAAATTCCCGATACAGTTGGGCCGCCAGGGTCTTGTTGTGGCTGATCACCAGGGTGGGCATCTGGACGGCCTCGATGATCTTAGCCATCGTAAAGGTTTTCCCCGACCCGGTAACCCCCTTAAGGGTTTGGAATGGCCTTCCCTCCCGAATACCCCGGGCAAGGGCTTCGATGGCCTTTCCCTGATCGCCGGCTGGCCCATAGGGGGCAACAACCTGAAATGGACGCATAGATCCAGTATGGGCTTCCCGAGCAGTTTTGGCAAGACATGCTGGGGGAGGAATGGGGGACCCCTCTTTTATAGAAATTCCTCTAAGGGAAGAAACTGCCCGCGGTCCCCTTGTATGGTGTTACCGTCCCATGGTATGACAGACCTATGAATGCACATCTTGGTGAGCTTGCTGGCCTTGCAACGAGTATTTGCTGGACCATTACGGCCCTAGCCTTTGAACGGGCGGCCAAACGAATTGGATCCCTGGCCTTAAACATCCTGCGACTGGTGGTAGCCCTGTTCCTCTTTATGGTGTTTCGTCTGGTTGTAGCAGGGGAAGCCCTGCCTCTGCATGCCCCGCAATCAGTATGGTTTTGGCTTTCTTTGTCGGGACTTGTGGGGTTTACCTTTGGGGATATTTTTTTGTTCCAGTCTTACATTGATATCGGGGCCCGGACTGCCCAGGTTGTGTTTATTTCCTATCCTTTAATAACCACCCTGTTAAGTTTTTTTATTCTCCGGGAGTCCATTTCTCCCCGTGGCCTCTTGGGAATGGTCCTCGTTATAGGGGCCATCCTGTGGGTGGTACTTGAAAAAAAACGCCTTGCGGGAAAAGAACTGATGCTGCAGGGGACTGGCGATGCACACCCCGCTACGACGCAGAACTCAAAGGATTCCTCTGGGATAACCGAACCCCCTCATCAATCTAAAAAAGGGGCCCTGAGGATCCGGGGCTTTTTATTCGCCTTTCTCGCGGCCCTGGGTCAGGCGGGGGGCCTTGTCCTTTCTAAGATTGGGGCCCCTTCCTTTGACCCCTTTGCGGCAACCCAGATACGGGTGATAGCGGGACTGGCGGGCTTTCTTCTGGTAGCCCTTATGGGAAGGCAGGTAAACACGGTGGTGGCCGCCACGGGGAATCGGGCGGCCCTGCTTTCTCTTTCGATAGGCGCCTTTTTTGGCCCCTTCCTAGGGGTCAGCTTGGGCCTCGTGGCGGTGCAGCATACCGCCACCGGTGTGGCCGCAACCCTCATGGGACTGACGCCGATCTTGATTATTTTCCCTTCGGTGCTCATAAATAAAGAAAAGATTCATGTGGTAGAAGTGCTGGGGGCCACCCTCGCGGTGGCGGGGTCGGTGCTTATCTTCCTGAGGTAAGAAATCCCTGAACGAGAGCCCCTGTAGAGGTGTTTTCTGTGAAGAGAGGTGGGTTATGAAAAGAATTCCCCTTATTCCCTATCCGAAACAGTGGGTGCTTCGTGAAGAAGAGCTTGTTATCGGGGTACTATGCCTGCGGGGAGACCCCTGTTTTGTAGGAATGGTGCGGGCCCTTCGGGAAGAAATCCACTCTGCCTTTGGAGAGACGGTTTTGGCCCCCTTAAGCAGAGAAGAGGAAATCACCTATGGTCAGCGTCAGGGCCCTGATGCGGTGGCATTGTTTGGCGGCAATTTTCACCCCTCGGAGGTTCCAGTGATATCCCTTGAGATAAGAAAGGCCGTCCATCCCATGCCAGAGGGATATAGCCTGGAGATAAGCCCCGAAAGAATGGTGATTACGGTAGGAAGTTCCGTTGATCAGGGTCCCTCTGGATCCAATAAAGAGAAGGAGCTAGCCGCTGCGGCCTGTGCCACGGTGATGCAGTTATTGCACTTTGGCTGGGATGGCTGGCGTTTTGTGCTGCCCTGTGGGGTAATTACCGACAGTCCTTCCCTGGAATGGCGGGGGCTTATGATCGACAGCGCCCGGCATTTTGTCCCTCCTTCGGAACTTAAGAAAATCCTCAGCCTTGCCTGGCTCTATAAAATAAACCGCTTCCATTGGCACTTAACCGATGACCAGGGGTGGCGCTTAGAACTTGTGCAGTTCCCGGAACTTACGGAAATGGGCTCCGAGAGAAACGGGGGAGACCCCTTCAGAAACGGGTTTTATACCCAGGAGGAGGTCCGGGACCTGGTGGCCTATGCGGCCGATCGGGGGATTACGGTAATCCCTGAGATCGATCTCCCCGGTCATGCCCAGGCCCTGCTGGCAAGTCACCCCGAGTTTTCCTGTACCGGTGGGCCCTTTACCGTCCGGACCGAGTGGGGAATCGCCGAGGATGTTCTCTGTATGGGGAACCCCGACGTTCTCCCCTTCGTCAAGCAAATTTGGGATGAGGTGTGCGAGTTGTTTCCGGGGCCCTACGTTCACATTGGGGGTGATGAGTGTCCCACGGACCGATGGGAAGCCTGTCCCCGCTGTAGGAGCAAAAAAGAATCCCTCGGCTTAGAACATTGGGTAGATCTCCATGGCTATTTTATTCGGGAAATTACGGACTATCTTACCCAAAAAGGAAAAACCGTGTTTGGCTGGGATGAGGTGTTAGATTCTACCCTCCCTAATGGCTGCAATGTGGTGCATTGGCGTGCCTGGCTTGATGAGCAGAGTAAACGGGCCCTTGCCCAGGGAAGGGATCTGGTTATAAGTCCTTCTTTCCCGTACTATTTTGATTTTGTGCAGACCCAGAATAGACGCCAATCCCCGGGAATTGGCTACAGAAGCCCCGCGGCGGCAAGCCTCCAGTACGTGTACGAATTCGATCCCTTTGGGTTGCTTATGCCATCGAACCAGGAAGGGGGGGATGCTTCTCCGGCACCTATGACCCTTCGGAAGAGCCCTGGGTTTGATACAGAAGGTGCGGTGGCGCTGGCCGCCGGACGCTTCCGGGGTATCCAGGCAAATGTGTGGACCGAGTTTATCCGGGATCCCCGGCGACTTGAGTACATGATGTTCCCCCGGCTCCTTGCCATAGCGGAAACGGGCTGGAATGGGGCTGGCAGAAGCTCCTATGGGGACTTCGTAGAACGCCTTACCGCCGGGCACACTGGCAATGGTCGGGGAATCCTAGCCCACCGGGCGGTTAATTATTGCCCGTACTATGAAGGAGCCCCAGAGGGGATCTAAAGCAATAGGCGAGCCTTTAGGAAGTGGGCCGGCGTCGTTTTTGTAAGAGAGATCTAATTGCCTTGGGGCCCTTATCAAGGAGAATCTCTACGAAGACGATAATGAGTCCACTCACAAGGGCTATCGTGAGGTAATGGGTGATGGGCTCTAGTTTATTATCTATGCTATCAGTGATTATTGCTATAATGGCTGGTGAGAGATACGTAAGGGCCCTCAAAAAAGGATTTCGCTGTTCCTTCTGGGGAAGATCAAGGGGATCAACTTCTTTAAGACGCTGGGGATCCACGCCACTTATGAGGGTTTTGTTAATAAGCAGCGCATAGGCCAGGGGTTCTTCTTCGGTTTGCCCGACGAAAAACTGAATTTCGAAAGATGTGTTCCCTTGCGGGACCCGAAACTGATGAGACAGTTTTTGGCTATGCCAGGCGGTAAGCCGGATTTTTTCTTTATGAATGAGCCGTCCTTCTTGGTAGAGTTTAAAAATCATGTAACGGAAGGTGCTAGTATATTTAAGGGTATACTTTTGGCGATCATACATAAATTCAATCGAATCAGGAATCATC